>Ga0316205_10000186_pt1 | contig 131413 bp, 114 predicted proteins | sample 3monthpyrite_MG_FD_204941 | JGI IMG/M metagenome (GOLD analysis project Ga0316205, IMG submission 204941) | Microbial mat bacterial communities from mineral coupon in-situ incubated in ocean water Damariscotta River, Maine, United States -... | ecosystem: Environmental > Aquatic > Marine >...
TTTCAGAAAAATAACTCGCTGGCTTTGATCCATTGACTATAGTTGGTTTGATCTATGGCTGATAATCGTGTGATCTATCTCGCACAAGAATGATTTTTGCAGGAGTGTTTGGTGCGGAATGTGAGTTTGAGCACAAACAACTCTGGTTAAATTGTTGCCTAGTTCATGATAAGGCTTATTGGAAAGGAGGCACATCCGAAGAAAGACGCTTGTCAGATTTAGCATTAGAGTCCTGTGTCGCAAGCGTCGGAAACCCAAAAATTGCGAAACTTATGCTAGCTGGCGTAAGAGTTGGTGGTTCACCTCATTGGCCGACGAAATTTCGCTGGGGATATGGTTGGGATTATCCAAGAGAGTATGGAGAACTCAATGAACAAGAAAAGCTTATGGTAAAAGAAAAATTGAAGATTTTCGAGCCGACAGAACCCGAAAAGCAAGCAATAAAAAACCCGCAATAAATGCGGGTTTTTTGTTTTCTAACAGCTTATCTTAGTAACGATAAGTCGCTTTTGCGTACATAAACCGTCCGTTAAATCCGAATGGTGAAGTTACTGGGTATTGAGCGCCAACAATTAACTGATGAGGATTTTCATCAGGATACTCATCGAACAAGTTATTTGCACCAACAGTGACAGTAAAGCTATCACTAAAGTCGTATGCAAACTCAGAGTCAACAAGAATTGAGTTAGTTGCATAGATTGGCAGACCACCACTATCTAGATGCGCTTCATAGAATGAACCGTAGTAGTTAACTCGACCCATTAATCGCCAAGCATCTTGAGAGTAGTTAAGTGACAAAGTAGAACGATTGTTAGGTAAGTTTTGCTCTAACTGATCAATTTTTGTACCGCTAACAAAATCACCCGCAAAAGTCACTTCGGTATCGGTCCAGTTATAAGTGAACGCATACTTAAGATCGCCACCACCTAACTCATGAGAGTAACTAGCTACTAAATCAAGCCCTCTTGTATTAGTATCAAAATCATTGGTAAAGTAACGAACAGCAGCGAGGTTGATCGCATCAGGGTTTCCATTAGCTACTAGAAATGCTCGATCCTCATCGTCAAGTTCGATGTCTGATGTTTGGCTAATTCTTCCTTCAACATCGATATCAAAATAATCCACCGTTAAGAAGAAATCGCCATTTTCATAAACACCACCAAAAGTGAAACTTTGTGACTCTTCAGGTTCAAGTGCTACACCGCCTAGACGTAGCCCTGTATCAGATGTAGGTGGCACAGTTGCTATTTCTTGCAATCCTCCATCAGCACTAAAGCTTGTGCTAACATTTTGCACAGAAGATTGACCGATAGTTGGTGCACGGAAACCAGTACTGAACGAGCCACGTACACTGAATGAATCGTTAAAGTCGTATTTATACGATAATTTCCAGTCGAAAGTAGAACCAAAATCAGTAAAATCTTCATATCTAGCTGCAAAATCAACCATTAGGTCATCACTGAAATAGGTTTCGATATCGACATAAGCCCCTTTACTGCGTCTGGTAAATACTCCTGCAATGGCTGGGTTAAATCCTTGAAAACCATTTGAACCAATACTAAAACCCTGAACAGCTAAATCAACATCTGTACCTAATGTATTGGCAAAAGAAGCCGAATCACCATTAGTGATTTCAAATGATTCTTCTCTAAACTCAAAACCATAGGATAATGACATAGAAGATAAATCAGTCTCTAAATCTTTTGAAAAGTCTGCATTGGCTGATTTTTCTAGTTGAGTATATGAGCCTGGTTTAAACTCTCTGGGAGTCAATGGACCTAAATTAGCGTTAACTGTGTTTCTGATTCTGAAGTCCGCTTGGTTTTGACCGACACTAGCACTAAAGTCATAGGATGTTCCACCCGTAAATTCACCCTTAGTACCCATAGTAATTGACACATCAGTTACATCGCCACCAAAACGAGGCGTAAACCCTTCAGGGATCAGCTCAGCAAAAGTAAAACAGTTTGGGTCATTCGCAACTTGTAAAAACGCTGCCTGATCCAAAATGCTTTCTCCTACAGGTGTAAATATTGCGGGGCAAGCACCACTTAAATCAGTTGTTAAATCACCAACGATCGCATCATGACCCAACAAGATATCATCTGCTGGATCATTAGGAGTGCCGTTATCGTCATATCTGTCACTACCATATACCCCACTACGGTTGTGCGGGTTACGGAAGAAAAAACCACCATCTACCGTTCTTTCAGCCCAGTTTCCGAACATATAAGCTTGACTATTGTTATCTAAATCAAGCCCAACATTCATAAAGAGTTTCATGTCATCTTTAACTTCCGGAGAACCCCATATTTGAGCAGGGTTTGCAACTCCAACATTTCCTGCTGCTATCAAACCTGCCGCATCAGCACGCTGAACACTTCGATTTGTTGCTTCTTGGTCGTTAAATTCAAAACTAAAATTGGCAAAACCTCTTTCAGATAGAGGCATCCCAACATTACCTGCAAGAGTGATTTGATCGCCATCACCTTCTGAATATTGTCCAGCTTTAACTTCAAACATGCCGCCAGAATCATTGTCTTTTAATACAAAGTTGATAACACCCGCGATAGCATCTGAACCATATTGTGCTGAAGCACCATCACGTAATACTTCTACTTGCTTAAGAGCAATTGCTGGAATAACAGCTGTATCAGGACCTTGCGCTCCATCAGAAATACCACCACCTAAAAAAGCAATAACCGCACTACGATGACGCCTTTTACCATTCACTAAAATGAGCGTTGAATCTGGTGAGAGTCCACGTAGGTTAGCCGGACGTACCATTGTTGCCGCATCAGAGATTGGTTGTGTATTTACGTTAAATGAAGGAGCGACTTGAGCTAAAAGAGAAGTCATATCTGACGTACCATTCGCAAGCATTTCCTCAGCTGTAATCACATCTACTGGAACTGGGGAGTCACCTACAGAACGAGGCGCTGCTCGAGAGCCAACGATGACCATCGTTTGGGAGTCTTCATCTGCTCCTGCTTCATCTTCAGCGAATACCGGTGTCGACGCAAAGGTCACACCCATCGCTAAGATAAGGCTTTTTACCTTAAAATTATTTGTCATAGTTAATATCCTATTTCGATAGTTAGTTTATTTTTACTTAAGCTACATAACCCATGGACTTTCTGTCACCTAGCGAAAACCAAGTAATGAGCCTCTTTTAGTACATAATAGGGTATCAGCGTCCCACGTTATAAGTTATCTATAGGTTAAATGCAAGTTTTAATGAAGTTAGGCCAAAAAGTTATAACTATTCTATTGGTTGAATATTAGCTTACTTATTGAATTTTAAGTGTTTTTCGCTGACTATATTTTAAAGAACTTGTTTATGTAACGAGTTAAAGTTATCGTTTTTTGAGATGATTTCGTTCTATTTGATCTCTCTTGCCTAAGCCAAATAATGGCAAGAGAGTAATAGATAATTGTACTAGGTGACTTAGTTTACTGCCGACAAATCTTTAAGCGCTTTTTCTATCATTTCTGTCGACTTTAAATTTTTGTTATTTAATTTATAGCGTTGATTCGCAACAAATGTAGGTGTGCCTGAAATACGAAATTTCTTATTCAATTGTTTTGCTTTTCTAATTTTCGCGTTCAATGTGAAAGACTTTTCCGCTTTATCATACTTATCTGAATCGACACCTAGATCCACAAAAAACTGCTTGAGAGCACTGTCACTGGTGATTTGGCGTTTTTCTACATGAATTTTATGGAAGATCTTTGCGTGACTTTTATCAAGAACATTAAGTAACTCGCCTAAATAATAGGCTTTTACATAAATTTTCCATTGGGGATGACCTAAATCTGTTGGCACAGGGATAATTTTAATATCGCTATTATTCTTTTTAAACTGAGTCACAAAAGACTCCATTGTGTAACAAGCTCCGCAGGCATAGCTAAAAAACTCCAAAACCTGCCTATCTTTAGTGCCTTTTGCGCCCATCACTTCGTAATCATCACCATTAACGAGTGGGCGAGTTGCTGCTTGTAACATGCTAACGCTTGATAAGACTATTAATATAGCCATAAACTTAAGCTTTAAAAATTTATTCATATTTTCCTCAAAAGTTAAAAAGATTTCTTGTGGGGGACCAATAAAGTTTCATCATAAACGCCCCCGCAGCCTTGATGATTCGGAAATAAATTTTGCATGATGATATTAAAGTTTCATCATGAAATCCAGTTACAAAAGCATTAACTAATATTTAGATACAATAAAGTATCATCATAAGTAAAATAATTATTATATATCAATATGTTAACCAGCATTTCCATTTTCATTAATATTGGTCAATATTTAAGTCTATTCGCTGAACCTAGTTAAGAAATACCTGACTTACTTAGGCTGCTGTTATCAAAATAGTTCCCAAAATATATATTTATCGAAGTTTAGTGCATACATTGTCGCTGTCTGAAGGTAATTAGTCGCCGCTTAGAAACTTCTACATCTGTCTTAATCATCGCAGGTATGAGTAATCTGATACCCCATTGCTTTATAGCCCTTTTCCCTTTTTCGAAACATTCTTTCAAGCATAGGCAATGATGAATCAACATAATCAAATATAGTGACACGATCTTTACCATCTGATTCACGATGAATCCTGCCAGCGTATTGAGCCAGTGAACCTTTCCAGGCAATAGGCATCGCTAAAAAAAGCGTATCAAGCCTTGGCAGATCAAAACCTTCACCGACGTATTTTCCTGTTGCGACAACTACTTGAGCTTCAGCTAGTTGCTCAGTAGCTTCCTTGCGTTCCTTGGCTCGCATTGCTCCTCTTAGAATGACCGTCTGAATCTTATTTTCTATAAGAAGTTGATTAATAATCTCTGTATGTTCACGTCGTTCTGTCAGCACTAAGGGATGTTTTCCTTGGGCTATTTGCGCTATCACATCATTGATTATTCTTTGGGTTCGTTGGCTATTTTCTGCTAGCCATTGATACACATCGGAAATTCGTGGTCTTTTTTCATGGTTTATCAGGTTTTCTGGTGGTTGATTAGAAAGGGAAGTTACTACTACTTCTTGTTCGAATTTTTCTGAATGATTTGTTTTTACCTTATGACGAATTGGACCAGCAACCATAAAAATAATCTTCTGATGACCGTCTTGTCTATCGGGTGTCGCAGTTAAGCCCAGTACGTACTTTGCCCTGACTTCATTCAACACCATTTCGAAGCGTGGAGCGGAGATATGATGGCACTCGTCAATAATAATCTGACCATATTCCTGAATTAGCGGATCAACTGAATTGTCTTTTTTATTGACTAAGCTTTGGTATGTGGCAATGTCTATTTGACCAGTTGGCTTTCTTTTGCCTCCACCAATAACACCAATTTCGGTGCCATTTAAAAATGACTTTAAGCGCTCCTGCCATTGTTCAAGTAGTTGACGACTGTGAGTTAGGATTAAGGTATTAACTTTGCGTTTGCTAATAATTCCTATCGCAGCAACCGTTTTCCCGAAAGCTGTTGGGGCATGCAGTACACCAGTGTTATGCTTGGTAATTGCCTCTACAGCTCTTGCTTGGTCGGCTCGTAGCTTACCGAGAAACTTAATCGACTTTAGTTTGCTTCCTGACTCTCGTTTGTCGTCGATTATCGTGTTGATCTCCTGCTCTTTCAGTATTGCTATCGTCTCATCAAAACAGCCTCTGGGTAGAGACAAATAACCTTGTTCAATCCGAGCGCAAGTAATGTACCTTGGAATTCCATGCGTAGAGAATCTTAGCGCCTGAGTTTTAAAAAATACAGGATTGGAAAAACTAGCCAACCTTTTTAACCTCGCAATTAGGGGAGGTGGGAGTTCGTTAAGCTTAATATAGACGTGATTAGCGAGTGTAATAGTGATCTGCTCTGGGCAATTATCTATTTTCATGGGCCTAATTTTTACACCTTGCTCCCACGGTGGTCGAGCATCAAGAACTCGCCGACTTTGGGGTGTCAGTTGAATTAGCAATTTACTCAATTGTTCTGTCGAAAGCTTTTTTACTTGAGATAAAAAATGCCACTGATCGGGATAGGGTACTAGGTTAGAATCGACAAATTGGCTGTTTCCTTTTTTTCTAGCTTGATATTGCAACGGTAGGGCGATCAAGTTTCCAAATCCGCCCTCAGGCATTAGATCTTGATTAGGGAATAAACGATCATAAGATTCGAATGATAAGTTCGGGTAGATCTCCATTGCTTTGTCGAGTAATCCAAACCCAAGAAGTCTGGCATCTTTGGCAATTAAAGGTTCAGAAAAGAATATCCAAAGATGCGCACCATTTCCTGAACGTGAAATCTCGACGGCATGCGGGACATTAAATTGTTTGCAGGCGTGAGCCATTGCTTTTACAGCATCTTGCCAGCCCTCTTTATCAAAATCTGCAGCCAGCAAATGACATAAGTTATCAGCAAGCAAAGGGTATAAACCAACAATCAGTTTACCAGCTAAGTGGTCATAAATCGCCTGTTCATCTAGCTCTTTGTATTTCCGATTTGGACACTCATTGCATTTTACTTTTGGCTTGTTGCAGATTTTTGGTATCCATTCATTGTGGCAAGCCACAGAATACCCACTTCGACCTTTTGCATTTTGCCATCGGTTAGCAAATACGTCTGAGCGTCCTTTGAATAACCGTTTGAAAAGTTTTACTTTGTGGTTAACTGATAAAGTTATAGGGATACTTGTGTTATCGCCTTGAACGATTAAGTTTTCGCTAATTATAGCTTCCCGTTTTTTGATCAAATAATTTCGTTCACGTTCTAAATCAGCTAATTTTTCATCAATTATTTCTAGATTTTTATGATCATCAGTATTTATTTGAAATGTCATTAGATTGCCTAAAATAGCAAGCGTCTGATGGTATCAGCTTTATGCAATATCCAAAGTAGATGATAACCCATTTGAATAATTGATAACATTATATTGCGAAGAAGGAACATAACATAACGCAATCTGCGGATAATCTTTCTGAAGTTTGTAGAGGGCTACAGTTGAAGGCTTTGGTCCTAATGAACTAGACACAATATTGTACTGTCCAACTTCAGTAGACATCCTATTTCTTAATTCTTCATATCCACCATCCTTAGTAAATGAATCAAAAAAGAAATGATCTACTTCACAATAAGTACGGATGTTTTCCAAGTGTATTTCAATATTTTTTTTATGATTGTCAAATTGCTCTCCTTTCTGTAATGCTAAAAATGTAATTTTTGGCTCGAAATACTGAATTAATTGACTAGCACGCTCTAAATCAAACCCCGTAACTATCAAAAGAGCAGTAGGGTTATCAAGGTTAGTTATCCCAGAGTGGTTGTATATTAATCTTGGTTTACCGGCATCTTTACTAAGCCAACCTCCATAGTATGTCGGTTTGCTGTAAATTATGCTAACGTCACAATTATATTGATTGAAAAAATGTAAAAAGTACCAAATAACATCTCTAGGCATTGTTGAGATATCAAATAGTACAGTGCTATTTTTAACAGTGCTAATTTCTTTATCAAGAACTTTCCATGAGGTAAGTTGATTTAGATTACTAAAAATAACCTTTTTGTAGAGTATTTTACAGTCATCAAATAAAGATATTAGTTTATTGGTGTTTTCTTCTGTATTTTCTTCATATTCTTTAGTATAAAATATGAGCGCATTTTTAATAGAGTGTTCGCTACAAGTTTGTTTCGCAGACAAAAAAGAACGCTCTTCCCAACTAGATACTGTGATGTAATAATCATAATTCATTATTAAAAACCTATTTCTTGCTGAGTACCAAGTGAGCTATTATGTTCAATGTAAGGAAAAGTTTTTCCTTCAAATGAAGCGATAATAGCTTTGGCTGGCAATGATACTCGACCATGTTGTCCTACAGGATCCAAACCTCTAGCGATCCATAGCATTCTATTCGGTACGTAGTAAGTTTCTCGTCTCCCTGAATCTTTTGCCGGTCCAGATCGCTCATATAATAATAGAGCTTTTCTAGCAATATTAAATGCAGGCTCAATCATAGCTCTATACTCATCAGTCATGCCAGAAATAGTAAATGTTATTATTCTTGGTTCCGAATCATGGGTTTTAAGTCTCTCTGTGAATAAATCACCAAGACATTCAAAAAAATTATGGATAGACGCCGCTTGTTGTTCTGTACATTCTATCAGTTCATTGGATAACTTTTTGGTTCTCAATTGAGTCCATAATTTTTCGCTTTGCTCCATTAATATATCTTGTTGTATTTTCGGAGTAATATGATCTGGCGTTTTCTGAGATTCTGAATAAGCTAGATCGTACATAGCGTAGCATGGAGCTAATAAATTTCTAATAACACCTGTCGATGCATGAACTAATATATCAAAACCAGAATAAGGAGGTCTGTTTGCTTTTGTGGCTCTATTTCTAAAATAAGCTACTCTTGTTTTTTTATATAAATAATCATTTTTTTGTTTAGCTGTCGCGTTCGGGTTTTCATCATCAAATGTTTTTGAAATTTTTAAACGACACTTTTCTATATCTGATACAAGTTTCGGATTTGTTGGAAAAAATTCCTCCGCAGTTACATTCGGCACAAAAAAACTTAGTCTTCTTTCAATTATATCTTTAGCTAACTTATTAAATGGAGAATTAGCACCTTGAAGGTTCTTTTCCATATTAATTGACATGAAGTCATGCCCTTCAACAATACAGCCACCAAAATCTGTTTGCATGTCATGTTTATATACATCAGCAGTAGCTACTTTCATGCTAAATAACGAATGATCACGATATGAAACCCATGAATTGATTTTTTTTATCTGAAACTCATTCAAATCATGAGCATCATCGATCATTATCATGAAGTGAGATGAACTTAAAGCATCACAAGACTTGATGAGTTCCAAAACTGGTATTACTAAAGAATGAAATGAATAGAATGTTGTTTGAACTAATGTTTTTTCGATGTCACTTTGGACTTGTTCAATATGGTTAAGTTGTTTTTGAGCAAACATTTTAAGCGCGGTAAAACAATTATCTTTCCTAGGAAGCTGCTCCCCTATAATGTACTCAAAATCAGAATAAAAATCACTTTGTAAAAGCTGTTCGTTAATTGTTTTAGAAGCTTCTAATTCTCCTCCTAGTGAATGAAGAATTACTAATACAAAATAATGTTCTGAAAGCAATGCAGCTAGATTTGTATCTTCTAATAATTCGTATTCTGTTTTATTAAATAATGGTCTTTTGCATGGGACATGAATGCCAATAAAATTGGAGTTTAATTGCGTACCTGCATGTTCTGCTATAACTGACTTTAATTTAAACGAGTTATATATCAACATCATACTTTTCCCTGAACCACGTTCTCCAAGCAGATATATATTCCTGTTGGAAAGAATGAATCTCGAATAGTTATGATCCTCGATATAAACTTTTTCTATTACTTCCAACGGTAGATTAGCCGCTGCGTCATATTCGAAAGGATTATTAAATTCACTCATTTTTATACATCCCTATTCTGCACTTAGTTTTCCTAATGCTTCAGCTATTTTTGAATATATGCTATCAGCAGTATGATTTGGTTCACAGAAATTACTATCATTTTCACCAGGAATAACTAACTCATTTAACATTAAAGCTGGTAAACCAAGATCTAGGTAATCACCTTTATATATAAATTTAAAAGTTATTGATATTTCTTGAATCTGTTGTAAATAACTACAATAGAATCGACAATATTTTAGCTCTTCATTAACTTTAGATATCCGTATATTGATTAGTTTTAAAAGGTCTATTAGAGGTATTTTCCCATCTGTAATTGTATCGTCTGCTTCAACTTCGATATGAATACTATAGTCAACCTGTAATCTTTTGTTTTTTCTATCTACAGTGTAGTCTGTCACATTTGCTAACCTGTGATATTTTAGACTATCCTTGTCATATTTATTAAAAGCTTGCATGAATGACGAAGTTCTCTGAGGCCCTTCAGCAAGCTCGTCAGCAAATCTCAATAACGCGGCAATTGGCTTATAATCAACAGGTTTTGAAAATACGCCATGGGATAAGAGTTCTTTAAGAGTGTCATTACTCCCTTCAGAGCAAAAACCTGTGTGTGCTCGAGTAATAGCTAGAACAGCTGCTCGTTCAGAAGAAAAGCGTGGTTCTTTTTTGCGAACTAGGTCATAAAACTTAGCAATCTTCTGATTATGTTTTTTTCTACCATCAAAATTTCCAACATCATGAAACAGAATAGAAAGACATAAAATATACAGCTCTGTAGCACTTAACTGACCTTTCTGTTCACCTAATAATTCAAACGTTTTTGTTAGAACATCAGCAATGTGATCTGGACCATGGTCGCTTAAATTAGGTTCCTTGCCTTTAATTTCACCTAACATGTTTTCTAGGAGTTCACGTCGCGCAATGACGTAATCAGAATACCTTTCCCTTCCTAGGTGTTCACCTAACTCTTTTTTTAATTTTTTTTCCAATAGCAGCTCTATTGGTAATTCATTCCATAAACTCACGAAAAAATTCCTGTTATCACGACTCTAATAGTTTTTTGAATAGTACCTTTGCCAATAGTGGAGGTACCGCATTACCCACCTGCTGCTGCTGAAATCCAATAGTACCCTTAAATACAAAATTGTCTGGGAACGACTGTAACCTAGCAGCTTCCCTTACAGACAACCCTCGAGCCTCAGTTGGATGAATTAGCATATTTTTTCGATAATTACCTATTACGACTGACGGTTTGTTAAGCTCAAGTCTGCGATAGATTCCTGTATGGCAACGTGTTTTATCAGTATAGTTAGACATTAACCTGTCAGGGATATTTTCCCAATTCCCACCTTGAGGTATATGTTTATAACGCTCGATAATCAAATCACCATTTCTAGTGACTAAATTATTAAAACATCCTTTATCTGCATTACGCAAGAGCTTAGCATACTTGTTAGTGGCAGGTTTTCGATATTTTAAATAGCACTCTGATGCACCATTGGAGAGAATAGGAAGGTCATTTAACGCTTGTGCAACCGTAACTGCTTTTTTGTGAGTTGGCAAAGGAAATTCAAATGTTTTTCCTTGTAGGTTTCCCACTATAAAAAAACGTGCTCTCCTTTGTGGAATACCGAAACCTGTGGCGTCCAACAATTGAGAAGATACGGTGTAACCTAACTTTTGGAATTGTTCTACTATTTGCTCTACGAATACACCATTTTCAGTCTCAAGAATACCTTTAACATTTTCAAAAATAAACCAGTCAGGTCTGTATTCATTTACTACTCGAATAAACTCTTTAAATAGCCAGTTATTTTCATTGTCTAAAGATCGGGTTCGTTGATTAGATGTAGAAAAACCTTGGCAAGGAGGCCCCCCAAAAACAACTAAACCACCATTATCTCTGCCTGCTATTTTTTTTGGGCGAAAAAGCCTAATGTCATCATTAAACATACCATGTTTAAGTTGGTTGTTTGCCAAATAGGTTGCCGCAGCGTATTTATCACTCTCAATAACTTGTTGGACATCAATTCCTGCCGTTTCGGCTCCTAAAGACATTCCGCCAGCACCAGAAAATAGATCAATACCTATCATAACACCACATTAGAGTAAGTTAATTAAACGCAGCGTATATGTTTAATTGATTAAGGTCAATACATTAATATTGTATCCCGTCAAAATCGACAGATTATTATCAATATCAGTTTTAAATAAATTAAATATTTTGATGCTATTTCGAACAGAAAGAGTACAAACGATTTTAATTAGTTGTGTGAAAATTGAGATTTTATTTGGGTAAGCTCAAGATAAGTGCAGAAAACAACCTAAGTTGCCAATTCGAAATTGCATCATCACCAATCTCTCCCTGCTTATTTTTTGGATGTACGATTTCTTTAATGTCTTCACAATACTTTTCAAGTTGAACATTACTCCAGCGAAGGGAGCGTTTTACTGTATGCAATAAAATTTCCTCTACAGAGTGACTAATACTGCGCTTGCTCTTTAAACTAAAGACCTTAGTAGAAAGAGACTTTTTCCTATCAGATGTATCGATTTCAAGAATATATCGGGAACTACCGCCTGACAGTTCGAATCTTGCTAACAAGTAGTAGCGAGGCATACCGTTATCAAGCATATGAAATCGACACCCTATCACTGCAGGAAGAGGTTTTAGCCCCCAACCATCGAACGTCACACCATCCTGCACAGCCAAATTTTTAATTATACCAGTCAGTAAGTTAAACCGATTTACGTATTGTTGAACATTCTCTTCTTCGTCAAGTTGATTGATATCTCCGGGCGTTTCGGTGCCATCTTCAACATCGTCTTTAGTGCCAAGTATCTTAGACTCCTTTTGCTCGCCAGGTGTTTGCTCATCTTTAGTTCCATAATCAGCTTTTCTCTTTCCGTTGTACTCAATTTTCGTCATAACGCAGTTACTGAAGGTTAAACTCTCTGAAGGTAATTCGATCAATTCTCGCTCTTTATCACTGTCAGGCTCTTTCTCAGTATCAACATCGACTCCGTCCACTTCCGGTTGTGAATTGCCACCACAAGCCTCCTCTCCAGCTCCCTTGACTGACTGCTTAATATTGGGGTGAAAAAACTTAATCATCGCTTCTTCGTTATTCGGCAACCCATGTATTGCGCCAATCTCCCAAACGAGCATTTCTCTAATATCAAAATGACATGGTCCTAAAGCTGTAATTTTCAAACCAGAAAGTTCTTTTGGCGGCACAAAATCAAATTGCCAGCGAGAATAGCCGTTCGATCTAGTTTGCTGACTGTTGAGGTTAGACCAAATCGACTGGAAAGATAATCGAATGTTCTCGTTGAGTAACAGCCATGCGAAAAACTCTCGATATTCCTTACGACGAAAATAGGCTGTTGGCACGCCTGTTTTTACTGGCGTACTGATTCTGACGGCTTGTTCTTCAGGATCTCTTTCAATATTAAACAACATATCAAGACTATTAGGCAAAAAAGCTGCCCGAGAAAGAAAGCCTGCATGGAAGAATAACTTTCTAGCTAGTTCAAATTTTGGAAGCCAAATTTTAAGGTTATCTGACTCAAACACAGAGCAATTCTGATTTCTAATTTCAGCCTTTTGAGCGAGAGCCTTAGGCAACCTAGGGAAATCTCCTAATGGTCGCTCATCCCAGTTGCTTACTGGCGGGAGGGTCAAACCACGAGAAAACTCCATCGATTTGTATAGCCTTGCTTCACTTTGTTCAAATTCACGACCAATTCCCATAATAGGCAATACTTCTACGTCAAAGAATGGTGTATGGCTAACACCGTCCTTCAAATCGAAATAAGTCGCTACTTTCCAAAAATCACTTGAGCTATCACTTTTAAAGAAATTGCCTAGGGCAAGTAACTTTGCATTTTTAGGTATTTTTTTGAAATGTATTTTCCGCATAGTTAGTGTCTTCAATCCATTGTATAAAGCTTTCAGTTATTTTCGGTAGTCTATTTCTATCGAGTCCACAATGACGCTCTAATTCCCACCGCCTGTAGATAACACCTCGCAGCCTTGCTTTTATTGTTTCTATGGTAATCCGTCGGATTTGATATTCAACCAATGATTCCACATATCGAATAAAGAACTCTTTGCATAAAGGAAGCCGATATAAATTACGCTCAATAGTTGAAGAGTGCGGTAATTTTTTCAACAAGAAATTACGAGTTAATCTAGGTCCTTCAAGATCTAAGCTTTCTTCTTGAATGATTTTAAATAGCTGTATTACCGTAGATCTGTCCCTCTTGCACCAGTCGACCCTTTCGCTATGATTTGGACATATTCTAAATTGCTTATTGGTTAATAAAAGCCACTCCCTATCGTGTCGATATAGCCAAATATATAGTTTTGCACCTGAAGGTAATTTTCGAGTCGCAGCTATTCCTATGCTCGAATGTTTTTTAAGAAATTCACTCCAAAGTACTCTTTTATATTCAACTTCTATTTTCTCTGATGGTAGTCCAACCTGGCTTGTAAAACTTAATTTTCTATCAGGATACTGATTCGCTATTTGTAAGATTGTTAACACTGGTAACTTCAAACCAAGTGCTTGCCAAACTAACAAATGCTGCAGATAGGCAAAGGATTTTCTATGTTTTTGAAATAGTGCATGTAACCAAGAAGTCTCATCGCTTAATTGATGCAACTTAAAACGGGCTAGAAATGACACTTGCCAATATGCGAGCATTCTTACACGCAACTCGTCATGCAGTATTTTCTGTCCATTAATAGCTCCAATATCTTTTGCCAATTGATGATAGAAATGGTTCCATTGCCATAATGATGGAGAATCGATACCTGTAATAAAAAGTAGTGATTTTACTCTTGCTCCTAATTCGGCTATTTTTCCACTCTGATTCACTCCAGAACTAATTTCTCGGCAGTTGGATCCTGATGAAGCAATATACTCATGCCGTGCAGTCACTCTAAACTTCACACTTGAATTTAGTAACTCACAATGATGCTTAGGGCAATAAATAATACCTGAAATCTGAAGATCTCGCCGCCAGTAACTCTCCCCATATTTGTTTTTCATTTCAACATTGCACAGCGGACAATAGCGCAAATAGCTAGGAGGCTGTACTTTGGACGCTACCATTCCAATACGTGTATGAACACCGACCCCAGAGTCGCTTTGCATTGCCTCAAATATACTGCTCTTTCTAAGCTGGCCAATAAAAGGTGCGTACAATGGAAATAATGTATGATGATAAATGATATCTTCTATATCAGCCGACCAATAATTACCTATATTGGATTTGAGCACCTTAAGATGGGAGGGCAAGTCCGTTACAGCAACAATCTGTCTATTTTGATATAACTCATCTAAAAATATCTTGTGACAACTAAACCCCATATGTAAATAGCAGCGCGCCAAAATGCTATAAAGTAGTTCATTAGGATAAACTCTCGGAAAGTAAGACAGCACGTTAGCCAGCCTTTTCGACAAACGCTTGCAAGTCGAATACTAATCCTTTGTTTTTAAAAACACCATAAAGTTCATCCGAGTTGTTCATTGCATATTGATAACGTAAATCATCACTAGGTAGCTGAGACCATTGAGAACGTTTTACTTTTCTAAATTTAACTGTTTCCTGTTCTTTTGGTGCGGCAGTATAACTAGTAAGCTTGTTAATTAATGCGGGTATGGGAAGCTCAGAGTGTTTGGTAAGCACCTCGTCAACAAAAGGAATTGCAATATCCTGAGGAATCTCCATCTGCGCAAGTAATGATAATAACCGTTTTGCTTTATCATCACTTGGTGTTATTGGGGTCTCTACCGTACAGTTATTATCAATTGCCGCCATGGTAGAAATCAATCGAGCTTCGATTTCGGGCATTAGCAAGTCATCATATTCTCTTATTAAATCTTCACGCCCACTTTTTAACGCCTCAAGCATTGGATGTACTGGTTTAAACTCATCCTTAAATACTTGCCTTAATAGCTTGGGTGTTATTCTTTCAGCATTAGTAACAATAGCTCTAGCTTGCGCTAGTACGAAAAGCTTAACCACAAAGTCCATGACACCTTGAGTTAATTCGTACATAGTATCGATTAACTCCTGATTTAATGGCTCAGCTTTTTTTAACCATTGAAACTGCCAAAGGTGTTTAAGTAAGCCATCCCAATGCTTGTCCTGAGGCAATCTATCCCACAGCAAACTGCCTAAACCAGTGATTCTTCTTGCGGCTCTAAGAGTACGCTCGAAAAATTTTCGGGCTCGATGAGTCCCAACCTGAATAACTGGAACACCAATGGTATTGACTAATGAAACAAAAAAGTTGTGCATTTTCTCGGCCCCACCAGAACGTGCTTCATTTAGATTTTGCACTTCATCTATGATCAGTACACCCAGAGCATGGAGATTCGCTATTTGACACATATTGGCAAGAAGACGCTTTGTACCAAGCTTCTTACGACCATGGGACTGGCTATAACGAGTAAGCAATACTTTATCGACTTGATTAAAGAAACTAAGACATAGCTCATCCAAATCTCCATCGATAGGACAATCAAGTTTTAAGTAAACCAGTTGAGTAATATTGGTCTCAGGATGAAGCAAGGCTTGGGGATAACTCCTCATTATCCGATCCAACGTTCTTGATTTACCACAACCGGAACATCCAAATAACGATAAGCTACTCGCAGACGAACTTACGTCATCGTAAAGACGGGCATCTAAGTCACCAGTCATGATACGTTCATACCCATTTTGCAGATGTGAATAATGTTCACCGGTTTCGGGGTTTCTGCCAATATATCCCTGGCGAATTATTAGAGATATTTTTTGTTCCAACTGGATATGATGATTTAGTGGCTGAAAAAATGACTTAAGCAATCTAGCAATAGCGTGAACTCGAATATTACCACTAAGGTTAATTTCATCACGATTAAACGCTGGGTTATCGCGCAGTAGTGCAACAACTTGCTTTGCTTCATAAACCGGAGGTAGGGCGGCAATTAATGGATTACTTTTATATTCTTCAAGACCGAACTCACCATAAATAGCTATGGGAATACGTCCAGCTTTAACCGATTCAGTCATTATCATCGTCCTGGAAGAGTATATCTGTCATATCTGGATAACTAAAATCATCACTGTCATTGTGTTTAAGCGATACAACTTTAGCGGGCTCTTGTTGAATAGGTTTTATTGGTCGAAAGCCAAGTTTTTGCCTTTCGAATGCTTTTTCATCTTGTTTATTTTTTCTTATATCTTTAGTACGGCTAGCATTCGAGATACCTTTAAGAGCTGGCTTTTTAGATTTTGCCAGCTTATCAATTTCCTCAATTTTTTCGATCAACGCCCCTCTTGTCAAAATCGCTTTTTGTTTGGTAATGGCGTCTGTTTTCCTTTCTTCTCGAGATATGAGCCACATATCCCAAAAAGACATTCCTCTAAAGCGCCGACTACGGTCGGTAAGATCACACACCCAATATTCTTTTAAGTTATCACTAGGACACAAATAAATGTAATCGGCAACTCTAGGATCATAGGCAACAGTTATAGTTTTAGGACGATTAGATTTTTGTCGATGAAACCAACCTAATTTCAATGCTTCACTACAAGTATAAAAACAGCCAAATAATCTGATACCAAGGTCAGATAAAGTGGCGGTTGTATGGGGCATCAAATTCACCCTGACAATATCAATAGGCGCTGTGCGTAGACGTCCAGTTAAGTTGGCAATACCCCAATTCCACAACTGTCTTGGGTTTGCCGGTATATTCGTCGGCATATTTTCACACCTGTCATACTTAGATAGAACATGATGGTTGTTATGCCATAACACAATATAAATAATTTTCTGGGTAAATTCATACAGTGTTAAAGTTGCGTCTAAACGGTAATCATTACCGCCACGCTTTTTGCTGATAACTGGTTCAACAATACCGTCACTATATGGCTTGAATTTACTTTGTACTGTTCTAAAGCTGCGCTCAACAATACCTTTTGCGTCTCCTCTTCTGGCGGGGGCATTTTCTAAACGACTACCAAATGCCTCAATAAATGGCTCAACTTTACTGCCATGAAATTCACCTTTATCAGCAAGAACAATGTTTGGAAGTCCCTCGACAGACCAGTCTTCGTTTGTTATTTCGATCTCATATTTCTGGCAGAATTCGATTTTGCTTTCAACAGTATTTGTAATCGCCATCATTGCGCTTACCCATGAAGGACCTTCAAAACCGACATACATCCCAACGACCATTCGACTAAAAACATCAATCACGAAATAGATCACCGGTCGACCTACGATACGAGTACGATCATACTCAGACAGTAAATAGATATCAGCAATAGTGGCATCTATTTGATATCGAAATCCTGGTCCCAAAGTTTCTGATGTGGATGTACTTGTGAGTGGACGAATATCTTTGTCAAACTCGATAGCACTAACCTGGCTTTGTGTAATTTCTGGCGGAGAATATTCTCGATGGTAAAAAAATTGAAACTGTTTCATCGTTGGCAGCTCACTAAGAGCTTTGGATTTTTGTGTCGCTTTTAAAACATTAAGCGCAATCGCGTGAGCGTCGGTAATCGTCGATTGATTTTGTTTTAACAAACGAGATTCAATCGCCTGACGGAAGATACGCTCAATATCGGGTGTTATATTACAGCCGATCCCCTCAGCTACATTTCTCTTACGACCCAACTTATTTTTTGATGTGTCTCTACGTTTACCTGCACCACCAGAATTTGAATAGTCAGGTAGCAATGCATTCTTACACAAGCCTCGTTGCCAATAGCGCCGAATATAACGAACAGCAGACTGATTGGTAATCCCATGCTGTTCAGTAATTTCTCTTACGATTGCGCCACGAGTTTTACGATAATAGAGTCCGACGTTATCCACAGAACCTTTTATGATATTCCAAGCTTTTTCCCGCTTGACCGCCATAGTTGAGTTCTCATCAACTCCTCGAAATATTTGTTCACTAAAAGGCTCATCGATTCGTTCAATCTCTCGTTCTAATAACAGCGCTTCCATTTCTGAAATGGCAATGCTTTCTGGCCAGGCAATTTTGCTATCTATATCAACCCAAAAGGAAAGGGAGTGGTCATGCCATAACAATCTATACCGTTTGTCTCCTACTTGAAAAACTTGATTAATTGGAAACATTTCGAACCTCCAATTCTTGGTGTGGGTTATAAGTCAGCATTGCTGAAGTTAACAAACGATAGGGGTAGTTAATATTAAATACGAAGAAGCGTCTCGCAATTAAGTTTTTCAGCCAGTAGAGCCCCGTACCAGTTTCCAGGTTATAAGAAATATCAAGACTTTGAATGGTCTGAATGATGTTTTTTTCAGGAAATTTCTTAAATTCATGACTAAATAAATTGAAGTAATGTTGAAGTTCGTCGCCTGAGAGCTCTTCGTGTTGTGCCGTATAAAGCCACTGAATATTATTAAAGACAGTTTTCGAAATTTGTTGTTCTGTTATTAAAAACCAGGGAATATCCTTTGACGCCCAATAGCGCCTCTCTAACTCTAGTCGTTCGATAGTTTCTGGTTTTTCTAAGTGGTTAGTATATTTTGCCTGGATAGCTATTTGAGGAAAATCGGGATCAATTGTATCCACTAAGAAATCCGAAGATAGAACCTGGTTAACTCCGCCAAATTTTGGATAGGAAATCCCGATCTCAACAGCAATTTTGGTGACATCTTCTAGTCGAAGAGGAAATTGCTCGCGAATATCAGTTACATGGGGGAGCCAATCAAAAGTAAGAAAAATAGAAAGCTCTAGATCTGAGAGTAAATGGTGCATCCGCTGGCATTTATTCCCAAAAAGACGATGGGATCTCCCAAGCGAAGAGACTTCGTAGGTGTAAATGAAAGGCTTGTAGTCAGAGCCTAAACCTTGACCTCTACCATCCTTTATTCTTTTATCGATTTGTTTTTGCGTTAATCCTTTAAAACTTCCAGACATAAGTAAGCCAGTATGAACTAGAAAGAGCTAACTATAGTTCATATTGGCTTATGATGAAACTTTATTGTCTATGATGATACTTTATTGTCTGTGATGAAACTTTATTGTCTGCCCACATTTCTAAATTCTAATTCGCCACTCACTACTCAACGGTGACTGATTTTGCTAAATTTCTCGGTTGATCAACATCAGTACCTTTAATTACTGCGACATGGTACGAAAGTAATTGCAAAGGAACAGTAAAAATAATCGGTGCAACGTACTGACCTTTGGCTGAACATCTAATAACCTTAACACCGTTAAGCTCTGCGATATCACAGTCTTGATCAGCGAACACATATAATTGGCCGCCTCTCGCACGAACTTCTTCCATATTAGATTTTAATTTTTCAATTAGTTCATTGTTGGGTGCAACGACTACTACCGGCATCTCTTGATCAATTAATGCGAGAGGACCGTGCTTTAGCTCGCCCGCAGCGTAAGCTTCCGCATGAATATAGGATATTTCTTTAAGTTTCAGCGCACCCTCCATCGCGATAGGGTATTGCTCACCACGACCCAAAAATAAGCAATGTTCTTTTTCAGAAAAATTTTCCGCAAGTTGCTCGATACTACTATCCATTTCTAGACAACGATTTATATCTGAAGGCAATTCTTTGAGTTCCATTACTACATCATTAATTTCACTCGCAGAAAGCGAGCCTTTTATTTGGGCTAGCGCAGTCGACAACATTAATAAACCCGTCAATTGAGTGGTAAATGCTTTGGTGGAGGCAACTCCTATTTCAGATCCTGCTCTTGTCATAAAAGCCATATCTGACTCTCTGACTAAGGATGAACCAGGCACATTACAGATTGTTAAGCTTGCTAGAAAACCTTGCTCTTTAGCAACTCGGAGCGCAGCTAAAGTGTCTGCGGTTTCACCAGACTGAGAGATGCTGATAAATAATGAATTTGGCAAAACAACCGTTTTGCGGTATCGATACTCACTCGCAATTTCAACCTGACAAGGTATTCCCACCATTGACTCAATCCAGTATTTTGCTACCATCGCCGAATGAAAACTCGTACCACAAGCAATGATCTGAACAAATTGGACTTTGTCCAACAGCTCTGGTGCACGATTTCCAAAAGACTCAACAATGACTGAATCACCAGATAAACGACCTTCCAATGTACTATTAATCGAGTCTGGCTGTTCATATATTTCTTTCATCATAAAATGACGAAACTGGCCTTTATCACCTGCATCATGTTGCACACTGGTTTCTTCAAACTCTCTTTGTATTAGCTCACCTTCTGGCGACAGAATTTTCACTTCTCGCTTGGAAACCTCTGCAACTTCACCTTCTTCCAGAAACATAAATTGCCTGGTCACTGGCAACAAAGCAAGCTGATCGGAAGCAATAAACATTTCACCAATACCTTTTCCAACGACAATAGGACTTCCTGAGCGTGCCACCACCAAACAGTCTGGATTGTCTCTCTCCATAACAACAGTGCCAAATGCACCTCTCATTAATTTAGTCGCATTAAGCACAGCCGAAATTAGAGAATCAGATGATTTTCTTTCTCTCTCAACTAAATGTGCAATGACTTCCGAGTCGGTGTCCGAGGTAAAAACGTAACCATCACTTTTTAACTGCTCTCTTAAACTCTCATAGTTTTCGATAATTCCGTTATGAACGACTGCAATTTCATCATTTGAAAAATGGGGGTGAGCATTATTTTCATTAGGCTCGCCATGAGTTGCCCATCTGGTGTGAGCAATCCCTGTATATCCATTAATTGGCGAGTCATCAATCGCAGCTTGCAATTCAGATACTTTTCCAACCCTACGTAATCTGGAAATACCTTCATCTGAAATCACCGCTACACCGGCGGAATCGTACCCTCGGTATTCCAACCGTTTTAATCCCTCGATAAGAATCTCTGTAATATTTCTTTGGGCTATCGCGCCGACTATTCCACACATCTTTGATATTCCTTACGATTCTTTTTTCTTCGGTCTTTTCCAAGACTCAATTTGTGTTTGTTTAACCCGACGAATGCACAATGCACCTGGATTTACATTAGTTGAAACCGTTGTTCCGGCACCAACTGTCGCACCTTTACCAACGGTAACAGGCGCAATTAATTTTGCCCCTGAACCAATGAAAGCATCATCCTCAATAGTTGTTTTATGTTTATTGGCACCATCATAGTTACAAGTAATGGTTCCTGCGCCAATATTAACTCGTTTTCCGATTTCACTATCACCGATATAAGACAAATGACCAGCTTTTGCTCCTTCGTTTAGTGTTGACTTCTTAACTTCAACAAAATTCCCTACGTGTGAATTTGATTTCATAATTGTTTGAGGTCGAAGCCTGGCAAAAGGTCCTACACTGCAATTATCTTCCACCACTGACTCTTCTAGAATACTACTTGGTTTGACTATAGAATTTTCGCCGACTGTACAATCTTTAAGGTAACTATTTGCACCAATTTTCGCGCCTTTTTTAAGAATAACCTGCCCTTCCATCACGCAGTTTACATCGATGATCACACCTGACTCACAAGTTAAAGCTCCCCGTAAATCAAAGCGATTAGGATCTCTAAAAGTCACACCAGCATCCATCAACTGGTTGGCAAGCTCTCGTTGCCAAATTCTCTCTAATTCGGCTAACTGCCTTAATGTATTGATGCCTTCAACTTCATATAAATTAACAGGCTGAGCTGTTTCCACCGAATGTCCGTCAGCTACCGCCATTGCGATAATATCGGTTAAATAATATTCGCCTTGCGCGTTATTGTTATTTAATCTGGCGATCCAGTCTTTCAGTTGTGACGAATTACAACAAAGAATACCAGTATTGATTTCGTTAATTTTCTTCTGTTCGTCATTGGAATCTTTATGCTCTACTATGCCTGTTACTTGATTCTCAGAACCTCTTACAATCCGCCCATAACCGGTTGGATCATCTAAAAAGCAAGTCATAAGCGCAACACCTGACGGGTTTTCTTGATATAAACTAACTAATTGATGCAAGGTATCGTGATGAATAAGAGGAACATCACCATACAAAATCAATGTCGGAGTGTCATCTGTTAATTTGTCTAGTGCGACTTTAACCGCATGTCCGGTACCTAGTTGCTCAGTCTGCTCAGCAAAAACCAAACCCATATTTCCACTAGAAACAGATTCTCTAACCAGATCACCACCGTGTCCAACCACTAAATGACATTGACGTGCGCCTAAAGATTGGCAGCTATCCACAACATGTTGAACTAGAGGTTTACCTGCGAGATGATGAAGAACTTTTGGTAGTTCCGATTTCATTCTACTGCCTTTTCCAGCAGCTAAAATGATAGTTTGTATGTCCATTAAGGCAAAAAGATCCACAAAAACAATGCGAAAGCGCATTTTACTTGGTCTGTACTCAAAATCAAACTGAAATTATCCTAGACTTTATTAGAAATACATTCTATTTCGGGCACAAAAAAAGCGCTCGAAAGCGCTTTTTTATCTAATATAAAACTTATTTGCCAACTTTTTTACGTATCGACTGTAAGGTTCTTAATTGTGCTACCGCTTCGGCTAATTCAACAGCCGCTTTTGAATACTCGATTTCAGAGTTTTGATCTGCCATTGCGGCTTCTGCGGCTTCTTTTGCAGCAATCGCTGCGGCTTCATCAACATCACCCGCTCTAGAGGCGGTATCGGCAAGAATAGTGGTTACATGAGGCTGAACCTCTAACATGCCGCCTGATACATAATAACTTTCTTCATTGCCGTCATGATCAATTACCCGAACCGTGCCAGGTTTCAGTGAAGTCAACAAAGGAGCATGACCAGGGCTGATCCCAAGCTCACCTAACTCACCAGTAGCCACCAATGAATCAACTGAACCAGAAAAGATCGATTTTTCAGCGCTTACTATGTCTAGTTGAAATGTAATCGGCATAATTTTATTCCTGTCAATCGAGAATCTATTAAATTACAGTTATTTAGAATCTTTAGCTTTTTCAACTGCTTCTTCAATAGTACCAACCATATAAAAAGCTTGCTCTGGAAGGTGATCATATTCGCCACTCAAAATTCCTTGGAAACCAGCAATAGTATCTTTAAGCGAAACATATTTACCTGGTGAACCAGTGAAAACTTCTGCAACAAAGAAGGGTTGAGATAAGAATCGTTGGATTTTACGAGCACGGGTAACGGTTTGTTTATCTTCTTCCGATAATTCATCCATACCCAAAATAGCAATGATGTCTTTCAACTCTTTGTAGCGCTGTAATACTGATTGAACTCCACGAGCCGTATCATAATGTTCTTGTCCGATGACCAGTGGATCAAGCTGACGTGAAGTAGAATCTAATGGATCAACCGCTGGATAAATCCCTAACTCGGCTATTTGACGAGATAATACAACTGTTGCATCCAAATGCGCAAAAGTTGTTGCTGGAGAGGGATCGGTCAAATCATCTGCTGGTACGTAAACCGCTTGTACTGATGTGATTGATCCTGTCTTAGTCGAAGTAATTCGCTCTTGCAGTTTACCCATTTCTTCCGCCAGAGTCGGTTGGTAACCAACCGCTGATGGCATACGCCCAAGTAGTGCAGATACTTCAGTTCCAGCCAAGGTGTAACGATAAATATTATCGACGAACAATAATACATCTCGACCTTCATCTCGGAATTTTTCCGCCATAGTCAGTCCAGTCAACGCAACACGAAGTCTGTTTCCTGGAGGCTCATTCATCTGTCCATAAACCAGTGATACTTTGTCGATTACGTTAGAATCTGTCATTTCATGGTAAAAGTCGTTTCCTTCACGAGTTCTCTCACCTACGCCAGCAAATACAGAGAAACCACTATGTTCAGTCGCAATATTACGGATAAGCTCCATCATGTTAACGGTTTTACCAACACCCGCACCACCAAATAGTCCGACTTTACCGCCTTTTGCGAAAGGACAAACCAGGTCGATAACTTTGATACCGGTTTCGAGTAACTCGTTAGCAGCCGCTTGATCTTCATAAGTTGGCGCTGCGCGATGAATTGACATCCTCTCTTGCTCACCAATTGGGCCTTTTTCATCAATTGGATTACCTAAAACATCCATGATACGACCTAAAGTTTCTTGCCCAACCGGTACTTGGATCGCTGCGCCAGTGTTAGTCACGGTCATTCCGCGACTCATTCCTTCAGACGATCCCATCGCGATACAGCGTACTACGCCATCACCTAATTGCTGTTGAACTTCTAAAACTAACTCGCTGCCTTCAATATCCAAGGCATCGTAAACTTTAGGTACGTCGGTTCGTGGAAACTCCACGTCAATTACTGCGCCAATGATCTCAACAATGCTACCGTTACTCATTGTTTATTCCTCTATTAGTAAAATATAAAATTCGTTTTTTAAACTGCTGCTGCGCCACTGATAATTTCAGAAATTTCCTGAGTGATCGCAGCTTGACGCGCTTTGTTATAAATTAATTGCAGATCGTCAATAATATCGCCAGCATTATCAGTCGCTGCTTTCATCGCCACCATTCTTGATGCCTGCTCACAAGCAATATTATCTACAACACCTTGATAAACTTGAGATTCGATATAACGAACCAACAAAACGTCTAATAATTCCTTTGCATCAGGCTCATAAATGTAATCCCAGTGATGTTTTAGCTCATCTTCTTCCTGTTTTGCCACAGGTAATAACTGGCTCACTGAAGGTTCTTGAGTCATAGTGTTGATAAACTCATTATTAACCAAATACAAACGGTCAATCCGCCCTTCATCAAAGGCGTCAAGCATTACCTTAACAGTACCAATTAAATCCGTAATATTTGGTTGGTCGCCTAAACCAGACGTTTTACCAACTACATTTCCACCGAAGCGGTTAAAAAACCCTGCTGCTTTTGAACCAACAAGACAAAGATCGATTTCTACGTCTTTCTCTTGCCATGCTTGCATTTCTTTAAGACCAACCTTAAACAAGTTAGTATTCAAACCACCACAAAGACCGCGATCCGTTGAAATAACAATAAATCCTACTCGCTTGACATCTCGCTCCATAATATAAGGGTGTTTATATTCAGAGTGCCCCATAGCAAGATGACCGATAACACCTCTAATTTTTTGCGCATACGGCTTAGTAGCTTCCATGCGATCTTGCGCTTTACGCATTTTGCTCGCTGCCACCATTTCCATCGCACTAGTGATTTTTTGAGTATTTTTAATACTTCCAATCTTGGTACGAATTTCTTTTCCGACTGCCATAGGCTGTTTTCCAATATAAAATTAAATCTTTACTCTTTTCCTGCTTTTAGCAATTAGCAGGAAGAGGGCAGAGCGCGTTATTAAACCTTAATACTAATTTCTACCAAGTCGCTGTTTCTTTAAACTTGCTGATTGCAGCTTCTAACTCAGCTTCAATATCTTTATTGTAATCACCTGATCCATTAATCTTATCCATCAAAGCTTTTTCATTGTTTGCCATATGATCTTGCAAAGCCGCTTCGAAATCAGAAATTTTACTTAGCTCTACATCTTTCAAATGACCTTTTTCAGCAGAAAACAGTGAAACAGCCATCTCAGCAACCGACATTGGAGCATACTGATTTTGCTTCATTAATTCTGTTACTCGTTGACCATGCTCTAACTGCTCACGAGTTGCATCATCTAAATCAGATGCAAACTGTGCGAAAGCTGCTAACTCTCTATATTGAGCTAATGCAAGACGAACACCACCACCTAGCTTTTTAACGATTTTTGTTTGCGCAGCACCACCAACACGAGAAACAGAAAGTCCCGCGTTAACCGCTGGACGAATACCAGCATTAAATAAATCAGTTTCTAAGAAAATTTGACCATCAGTGATCGATATTACGTTTGTTGGTACGAAAGCAGATACGTCACCAGCTTGAGTTTCGATGATCGGTAATGCCGTTAGAGAACCTGTCTGACCTTTTACTTCACCATTAGTAATTTTCTCAACATGATCAGCATTAATTCTTGCAGCTCTTTCTAGAAGACGTGAATGCAAATAGAAAACATCACCTGGATATGCTTCTCGACCTGGTGGACGACGAAGTAATAGTGAAATTTGACGATAAGCCCAAGCTTGTTTGGTTAAATCATCATAAACGATCAAAGCGTCTTCGCCTTTATCGCGGAAATATTCGCCCATAGTACAACCAGCAAATGGTGCGATAAATTGTAACGCAGCCGAATCAGAAGCTGCCGCAGCAACGACTACGGTATGCGCCATTGCGCCATGTTCTTCTAATTTTCGTACGATATTAGCAATTGTTGATGCTTTTTGCCCAATCGCCACATACACACACTTAATGCCAGTGCCTTTTTGATTGATAATAGCGTCGATTGCAAGTGCTGTTTTACCGGTTTGACGGTCACCAATGATAAGCTCTCGCTGACCTCGACCAACTGGGATCATCGCATCTACTGATTTATAACCAGTTTGAACCGGTTGATCAACCGACTGACGAGAGATTACACCGGGAGCAACTTTTTCTACCGGCGCATTAGTCGCATCTTCAATCGGACCTTTTCCATCAATTGGGTTACCAAGCGCATCAACTACCCGCCCAAGCATTGATTCGCCAGTCGGGACTTCCAAAATACGCCCGGTACACTTGGCTTTTTGACCTTCTACAATTTCAGAATAATCACCGAGAACAACCGCCCCGACAGAATCGCGCTCTAAGTTAAGCGCTAAGCCATACTTACCGCCCGGTAATTCGATCATTTCACCTTGCATAACTTCTGCAAGTCCGTGAATTTTTAATATACCGTCAGATACAGATACAATCGTACCTTCATTTCGAGCTTCTGAAACAACTTCAAAGTCGTTTATTCTCTGTCTTATTAATTCACTAATTTCTGATGGATTCAGTTGCATGCTCATGCTCAGATTTCCTTTATTTATAGAAGTCTTTTACGTTCTGTTTTTTACGTTAAAATCATACGTTTAATGTGTCTGATAATTTGGCTAGCTGACCACGCACCGAACCATCAATCACTAAATCTTCTGCTTGAATAATTAAACCACCCAATAAATCTGCGTCAACTTCAACAGTGGTTTCGACCTGACGACCTAATTTAGCCGCTAGTTTTTCTTTAATTTGATTAATTTGTTGCTCATTTAACTCGGTAGCTGAAGTAACTTGCGCTTCAACGGTTTTTTCAAACTCACTGCGTAAGAAGTTAAATAGCACTTCAATTTCGGGTAACGCTAACAAACGACCATTTTGGGCTAACAATTTTATAAAGTTAGTCGTTTGCTCACTAAACTTGTCCGAACAAATTTTTAACATTGCTTCAAGTTGTTCTTGTTTAGTAAAGTGAGGACTTGTTAACAGCGTTTGCATCGCCTCATCAGTGACAACTTGCGCAGCAAAACCTAACATTTCTGACCATTCGACCAGTTGCTTCGCATCAATCGCATACTCAAACGCCGCTTTTGCGTATGGTCTTGCTAATGTGGTTAGTTCAGCCATGGCTACCTTCTTTATTTTCTAAAGTTCTGCAACTAAGCTATCGAGGATATCTGCTTGAGCAGACGCGTCGATGCTTCGTTGTAAAATCTTCTCAGCACCTGCAACGGCAAGCACGGACACTTGCTTGCGAAGCTCTTCACGAGCACGGTGAATTTCTTGCTCAATTTCAGCTTGCGCACCAGCTTTAATCTTGTCTGCTTCCGCTCTTGCATCATCTTTAGCGGAGTCTACAATCTCAGAATGACGTTTTTTAGCTTGATCAAGCAATTCCGCTGCTTTTTCTTTCGCTTCGCGCATTGTTTCAGTAGCACTTTTTTGAGCGAGCTCTAGATCTTGCTGGCTTCTATCTGCCGCCGCCAGACCTTCGGTAATTTTTTCCTGACGTTCGGTAATTGCTGCGTCAAGAAGCGGCCAAATATACTTCATGGTAAACCAAACAAACACGATCATCGCGATTGTTTGACCTATCAAGGTTAAATTAAAATCCACGGGTATCTCCTCTAATGTCGGTTAAATTGATGACTCGAGAGTGATTAACCTGCTACCGCTGCTAGTTGTGCAGTGAATGGATTAGCAAAAGTGAAGAATAACGCTATACCAACACCGATCATTGGAACCGCATCCAGTAGACCAACTACGATAAACATTTTTACCTGTAACATAGGCGCTAGCTCTGGTTGACGAGCGGCACTTTCTAAGAATTTACCACCCAAAAGCCCCATACCGATACCAACTCCAAGTCCGCCAAGACCGATAAGAAGAGCGACTGCGATTGCGGTAAAACCGATTACTGTTTCCATTATTTTCTCCTAGTTAGGAATAGTTAATAATTAAAAGTTAAATATAAAAGTTATTCTTAATGATCTTCATGCGCTAAGCTGAGGTAAACCACAGTAAGCATCATGAAAATAAAAGCTTGTAAAAACGTCACTAACAAGTGAAGTACTGACCAACCAAAATGTAGTGGCAATTGATATAAGCCCATCATGGCAATCAATATATAAATTAGTTCCCCTGCATACATATTTCCGAACAGTCGCAGCGATAAAGAAATCGGTTTAGCTAACAATGCCGCGCCTTCCAAAGCCAGGTTTACCGGGATCGCCAACCAATGGTTAAATGGGTTGAGCATTAACTCTTTACCAAACCCAGTGATCCCTTTAATTTTAAGGCTATAAAATATAATTAAGATAAAAACTGACAGAGACATGGCAAAAGTGACATTCACATCAGTACTCGGTACAACTTTGAGATAAGGTATGCCTATCAAATGAGCAAGACCTGGAATCCAATCAACTGGGATCAAGTCCATCAGGTTCATCATGTAAACCCAAACAAAAATAGTTAGACCTAGAGGAGCAATTAATTTGTTTTTACCGTGAAAAGTATCTTTTACATTAGAATCGACAAAATCGATGACAACTTCCACAAAAGCTTGAAATCTTCCTGGAACGCCAGTGGTCGCTTTTTTCGCGGCACGTCGAAACATAAAAAGAAAAATTAGACCAAGAAGTATAGAGAAAAACATGCTGTCGACATTCACAGCCATAGGATTTCCAGCACAAAGTGTTGGGTTTTCAACCGTGTTAAATTGCCAACCATCTGGGGTCGAGCATACCTGCAAATTCTGCAAGTGATGCTTTATATAACCTGAACTTGTTTGTTCGCTCATAAACTCATTAGCCTAAATAATTAATGGGTTTTTACTATGACCGGCGCTAGCCATTGGCTTAACAGTGCCGCTATATATCCAACTAATACGTAAATCTCAAAACTTGGTAAAAGGATAAATCCAACAACCAGCAATGTTGTAGATAAAATCACTTTAACCACCTCTCCCAGATAAAAGGCACCAACAACTTTCTTATTTTGTTGCGCACCCGATCTTGAAAAAGCTTTATAAACGAAATAGCTGTTCGCTAAAAAAACCGCCATTCCGCCCGACAGCAGCGCTGCTGCTATCTTAAATCCAATTAACAAACCAAAACTTGCGACAAAAACAATCCAGATAAGTTGGATGTAAAGCAGCTTTTTAGCCTGTTGAACTCCCCGTTTGATTAAGGCTTGACCCATCTACATTCTCGCATTAATCAGAATTTGTTATTACTTGCGAAAGGCTAGTCTCAGTGATACTTCCGAGGTTCAAGTGCCAACCATCCAAACGCGGCGCAAATTATAGAGATCAACGACTTTATTAGCAACCCTATGAAGGTAGATAATACTGAAATAGTAACAATTATTTAGCATATCGCCTTTGGTTCACCGGTTAATCTTTTGAAGGCAGAGATATCGGTATTTTCAATTGTCGACAAAAACTCCTTAACTTTTACTCAACATTGCCGAAAGTTAAGTTGTAAGGCTTTCATTGGTAAGTAAATAGCTGAACAACCTAATGGAAGCAATCTATATTCAATAGGAGGAATAACCCAAATGAAAGCAGTAATCTTATCAAGCGCAACCGCACTATCTTTATTAATACTGACGGCATGTGGAGGTGGAGGTTCTGACGAAGATCCACCGGTAGTCATTGACCCGCCACCTCTAGGAAGTGGAGATATTGAAGGATTGGTTATGCCTGAAATTATAAGCATCATCACCGATCCTGGAGATCCTACGCCAAAATCATTCAATTCCAAATCAAGCATGCCTTTTGATGATGCTGGCACAGATTACACTGATGATATTGTACGTAGCTATGTTTGGGACGAATCTATGGGTCCGATGCAACAAGTCAATCAAATTCTCTGCTACATTAGCCAAACTCGCGCTGATGTACTGGTCAATGAAACTTATACCGCTTTGGTAGATACGGAGCGGTGTGAAAGGGAAAGCAGCTCTGGCGACTCTTCCGATCAATCATCTAGTGCTAATGAAACAGAGTATCAACTATGGACTATTGAATCTTCCAGACAATCTGATACATCGGCTCAAGTGGTTCGTGTTTGGGTTCCACCTGAAGATCCAGAAGGAAACGAAGGACTCGACCGACAAAATATTTTGGTTCAAGTCACTATAAACTCTTCACCAACTGACGTATTGCCTTTCGGTGATTTTGATATGAATTGGCAAGGTGTGATAGAAGTTGGAGGCGTTGAACAGCCTACTATGGCGGGCACAATTAAAACCGTTGAAAATCAAGATGGTAAACTCCAATTTATCTTTTTTAACAATGCCGATTCACAAGAGTTTAGCTTTACTGAGGCAGCTAATGTTATTTTAGATGATGCAGATGGCACATCAGGTATTGGCAAAACTGCAACTCATAGAGCTGATGCTAATTTTGAATTTCATTCTGAATTTTCTGTCGCTTATGATCCCACCCGATTTCTTCGTGGTAATGATACCAATAACGATGGACAAGTTGATTCACAAAGCTGTAACGACCGAACAAATTTACTAGAAAATGTTTGGCGCTATAACTTATATCGACATGCTGACGGGTCAAGAGTAGAGCTAAATAGCGGGTTTCCTTTTGTTGCTGATGTGGGTGGACAACAACTTGATGGTTATATGAGTTACTGGGGAATGTGGTTACCGGGAGGTATTGATAATTCATCGATCACCAGTATCACTGAGCAAGACTTTTCAGATAGTGGTACCAATACCACCTATGATGTCACCCATAGCCCTGGTCGTTTGGTGAAAAGAACTAAATCAACTATCGCATTAGCTGATATGGAAGGTAGCAACTTCAATTATTGGGCTGATCTAGAATATTTAGTCGAATACACTGCGGATAATGTTTTGAATAACGGTCAAGGGGTTGACGTACCAGGGTTTTACCAAATTGCAACTATTCAATTTGGCTCTACTGGTCGCGAAACTACGCCGATCACACCTATCCTGCTTGATCAGGACTTTTTGCACTTTTATTCAGAAGTCCTAAATGGTTCAATCGCTTATGATCGCATTGCCGATCCAAATAATGTTATCTCTTTTCAACAGGAATTTGTATCTGGGAATGGCGGTGGTTTATTCGGATCTAGCACACAAGTTACCTTTGCTTGCTATCAAGACTGCCTGAAAGCTGGAATTACTACTGCACAGCTAACACTAGATAACGACACACCTTATTTACCAAACTCCGAAGATCCGACTATACCGACCGCTTTGTATACCTTTAGTTCAACAGATTTAACCTTGCGGGATTCTGAAGGAAATGCAATTGGCATGGCTGCTGATCAGCAAGCAACAGAAGGCGGTTTCTTCGATTGGGGTATTCAAACCGGTGCAATGGTATTAGAAGGAACTACTCTGACCAATGTTTGGGATGCTTGGAATCAAGAAGTATCTTACCAATGGGAGACTGGTCCAAATGACTGGAATCAGATGACCCATGTGAGTGTCACAGGAGCGACTGAGTTTGTTCAGTTCGATCGCCCGATTCAGTTTATTTACAATCATGTTGACGCGAACGATAGAAACCTTCAAGTCGGGGAGTCTAGTGAGTACGATGGTCAAGTTTATCGATTAGAGTATGGTGGTCCAGGTGATTTATGGGGTTTCCCTGATTTTGAATCAAACAATGGTCACTATCAACGAGGTTTCTCGCTTGTAGATGCCACGGTTCTTAACAATAGTGACGGTGATTTTGTTGTAAAAGCAACAGAGATAGAAAAACGTATGCGAGAGTTGGAAGTTGGTGCTTGCGTAGAAGGGGTAGATGCACTTTCATTGATTGATGCACTGGGAGTAGTTTTACCCACTGCTGAAGATGTGACTGATGTTCCATTCACTTTGGCGGATAAGCCTGCTGTCACTGACTCTCCGCGAGTTGTTGGTGGAGAAGTGGTCGGTCAGTAGCTTCTATTATTTGTAAACTATCCTACCTCTTTGGTTAAGGTGGGATAGTAGCTTTTAGAGTGTAATGATACCGGAGATTAGCTAGCGAACGATTCTCGTTCCCGTCGTTGTGATTGACTCACCAGTTGGCTCAGTAAAGTCAAAAATTTTTGTCATTCGTTTATCTATACTTTCACCATCTACTGTCGCGGGAGAATACTTCCACTTTCTTAGTGCTCGCTTAATATTTTTCTTAAATGACCGATGAATTCGATTGTGAAAAGTGATCTCTCTCACTTTTCCTTGCTTTGTAACTAAATAGGAAACCTTAACCTCACCTGCCATTTTTTTGCTGTTCGCATATGCCGGATAATAAGGTGACTCTCCGGTAATTAACACAGGGTTGATAATTTTCGATTTTAGCAGGTCAACATTTTTTGTTGATTGAAAACCAAGTGATGCAACCTTTATCGCTTTTTTATTTTTCTTTGTTAACGAGGTCTCTGAAATAGCAGGAGATTTTTTAAGTCTAACCTGTTTTTCCAGGTTTCTTTTTATTGGTTGCCGTTTTGGCACATCTAGCGATTTCAAAGTCACTTTATTAACTTTGATTACCGAAGATTTTGTCTTAGCTATAGCTTTTGTTTTAGCCTTAATCTCTTTATTTTTTTGAGCTGCTATTTTTTGCTGTTTAACTGGTGGAGAGTTTTTAGCTTTTTCCAACTTCTTTATCTCAGTTAGTTTAGGTTTGCTAGTAGCGAGTGCCAATTTGTTCTTTTTAGGGGAGGAAGTGAAAGATTCAAGAACAGCACTATTTTCCAGAGGCGCTTTAATATTGGTTGTGGTCTCCGTTTGAGCGATTCCAGATACTTGACTCACTCCTAATATAGATCCAACTAAAATCAGCGAGAAAAAACTGACCAACCACTGGCTAGAGTATTTGGGTGAACAAGTGTGATGACCGACTACCCTATATATTCTTTTCTTTAAATTACTTCCCGTCGCCGCCATAGCTAGTTGAGGGATATTGTGCGGTCTTAACAACTCGGCATCGGTGAGTGCATTAGCATAAGCCAGAGCATTTCCACTGTGCTGAATTGCAAGATCATCACAGCAATATTCCCTCTCTGCTCTAATCTGCTTGGAGATCCAGCGAATACAAGGGTGAAAGAAAAATAATACTTCGACTAAGGTTTGAATAAAATTCACTAAATAGTCATATCTTTTGATGTGTGCAAGCTCGTGAACTAAAAGCATTTCTAATTGTTTAGCTGGCAAGCCGACAGACATTGACAGGGGCAACAAAACCACAGGTTTAAGCCAGCCAACAACCATCGGTACATCAACATTTTTGGATATAACTAAACGAGCGATTTTTTTAACTTGTAACTGTTGAACCAATCGATTAAAAATGAGTTCTAGCTTACGATTGGTTTTGACAACTCCCGAGCGAGGCAGGTTATACACTTTTCGCATTTCTAGTAACAAGCTAACACTAAATAATACAACCCCGGACATCCAGACAATCGACAACAATGGTATAAATTCTGAAATTTCAAATGTTGATGGAGAGAAAGAAACGTTCGACACACTGGTACTGTCGCCCTCACTCAGTGTGAAGTATTCACTCACTGTAGATACTTCTTCGCCCTGATAAACGAATAAAAAAGTGATAACAGGAAGTGCAAAACAAACAGTTAGCGCAAGTAAGGAAAAAAAATAACGAAATGAAGAATGTTTGTGATTGATCGTTTTTAATATCAAATAGAGTGAAAAAGCAATCAGCGCTCCTTGCCATAAAAAATGGATTAGGGTCATTGATATGGCATAGAAAACAGGTTCATTTAAAATCGATTGCAAAATATTCATTCTTTATCTTCCTTTTGCCATATTTTCAACTTAGTTTTCTTTTGATCCTTACAAATCAATTTTTGTTGTTAGACTCTTCTAACTGATCGAGCAGTTGCCTTATCTCCGCAATTTCTTCAGAGCTTGCCGATTCATCCAACGCTCGCACAACTAATTGATACTTGGAACCACCAAAAACCTTGGTTAACATACTTTTGACCACTGATTTTTGGGCTTGTTTTTCTGAATAGTTTGAAGCGTAAACATGAGCTCTATTGGTTTCATCTCGGGTGACTAGCCCTTTTTCATACATGATCTGAAAAAACTTTAACACTGTTGTGTAGCCACTTTTTTGAGTCTTGTTGATATATTCATGAACCTGCCTGACTGTGGATGGACCAATTCTCCATAAAATATTCAACAGGTTTAGTTCAGCACTAGTTGGAATCGTTTCGTTTTGTTTTTTCATTGATTGAATCATCTTTTTAAGTTAACCAGTAACTAATACATATCCCTTTTTGGGTAGCGTTTTGATTGATGCTTTATCTTCACCAAGTTGGTTAAAGGACTGACGTAATTTACAAATGGTGTGAGTAACTGCTTTATTGCCAGTATAACCGTTGCCACTCCAAACATTATGAATGAGTTCTTCTCGAGAAACCAATCGATGTTTATTGCAGTTCAAATACCGCAACACTTGATCCAACTTGCAACGTAAATAGATAGAGTTATCGTCTGACGACAGGCATTGAGTTGCTGTGTTATAAGAAAGGCTGCCTATGGAAATATAAGGCTCACTATAATGTGTTGTTTCTAAATCATGTATTTTAAGACTTGTTTCCGTATTTCTGACTTCCATATTTCTTGATTCCACAGTCAATACCAACTCACAAAATAATATATACGAAAAGGTTCGTACAATATATACGAACAACTTCGTACTGGTCAAGAAAAATTTTGTAAGATATTTAGCTAGAGCGTGACTCTATTTACAAAAATGGTTGGGAAGATTGATTTTAAAGTTTAATGAAGGGATCTATCTCAAACTCACCAGTACGATAATGGTGGCTATCTAGATGTATTGTTGTAGCACGTATACCACTGAATTTTGAAACTAAACTTTAAATTGATTCAACATATCATTTAGCTTATGTGCTTGCTGATTCATGTCGTCTCCAGATTCGGCAAGTTTAGATATTCTACCCACAATAGAGCCGCTGATAGTGTCAACAGATATAATATTCTTATTTATTTCTTCAGACACATGGGCTTGTTCTTCAGTTGCGGTTGCAACCTGATTACTCATATCACTAATCTCAGCAATCGAATCTGCCACAAGGTCTAGCGACTTTCTTACCACTACTGATTTTTCAACACTGGTGGCTGCTTGCTCTCGACAATCATTGGTCACTTCTACCGCTGTTCGAGATCCCGCGAGTAAATTATCTAACATGTCGTTCACTTCCTCAGTCGCTTCCCGTGTTCGACTAGCCAAAGCTCTTACTTCATCGGCAACAACCGCAAAACCTCTTCCCTGTTCTCCCGCACGTGCAGCTTCTATCGCGGCATTAAGCGCTAATAAGTTAGTTTGTTCGGAAATTCCCTTGATAACGTCCAAAATACTTGTAATTGATTGGCTATCTTGTTCGAGTTGATGGATCGTATTTGCTGCTGTTTCTAACTTCGAAGATAGCGCTTCCACTTGTCTGGTCGCTGAGTTTATTAAGCTTTTACCAGTTCCGGCCTCCTTGCAAGCCTTGTCAGTTTTAATCGCAGTTTCATTTAAAATTTTTACAACCTCATGTATTGTTGAGGTCATCTCACCCATGGCTGTTGCGACTTGATGTGTGTTGTCTCTTTGTTCGGAGGTAAGTGATTCAGTATTATTAGTTGTATCACTTATTTCCGATGATGTTGATGATATCTGCCCAGTCGTATCTGAAATTTGTATAATCAATTCAAATAGATACTTCCTCATATCATCAACTGAACCTAAAAGATCGCCAATTTCATCTTGCCTATCACTGCGAATATTGACCGTTAAATCTCCTTCAGCAACTTGACGGATAGACAATATAGCCTTCGGTAAAATATCCAAAGAACGACTCATGACAATATAAAGGACAATGATCCCAAGAAATATTGCAACACTACCGACCAAAAACTGATCTCTTAAAGACTTTACTGAGGTTTGTTGGCGAGAAAGGGAGTCCGTTGCTTCTATAATTGTCTTCGCAAGAAAACCATCAACCTCAGCTGAAATATTTTCAGCAACTGCATCAAACTCGGCCATAGTTTGATTTCCGCCAGTCGGACCGTCATCAATGTATATCTGAGCCATTTTTTTTCCAGTGGTATAATAGGCTTCAAAAATCGGTAACATTTTTTGGTATTGAGTTGTATTCTGTTTATCTAAATCCTTAAGTTCATGGATCAAACTACGCACTATTTCGGCATTTTTCTCTGCCTCATCAAACCCATCATTCAAACCATCGCGACCTCTGGTTGCACTAATATCAGTTAACCATTGTTGCACTTGAACAACTGAGAGCTTTAATTTATGAGCTTTGTTTAATATCGGTAGGCTCGTCTGGCTTACTATTTCCGTCTGATCGATAATGGCTGAATTTTCTGAAAATACTAGAATGGCTTGGATAAATCCAACCATAGTTATTGCCGCCATCAAAACAACAAATTTCTTTCGTAGGCTCCAGCTTTTCATAAGTGTCTATCCATTTGTTCACACGGCAAGGGTATGCATTTGCCATTGTGGAAAGTTCCCATTTTTAACAATCTCGATTAAACCAGAAAACATCTCTAACCCGATCATTAAAGAATACAAATAAGTAAGGCAAAAACACTCTTAGATAAAGGTATAGTCGAGCCTTGGTTAATTATCAAGGATGCAAATATAAATTATCGATACCGTTAAGCTAAATTTGTTTTATTGAAAATAACGACTACCCTTAATCATATTAGGTCTAACAGGAATTGCGGCACTCCATGTTTGAAAAAGTATCAAATGCTACCTTCAACCAGGATAAAATTTTTTGCCTTGATCCGTTAATACTCAAACCAATTGTCTCAATATTCCTTTTTATAGCGCTTTCTTCCGCTAATGCAGAAATATTAGAAAAAAATAGCACTAGTACTAGATCAACCAATGAAATAGAAACCCTTGATGAGTTAAGAGAAGAAATAGAGTCACTTAAACAGAAACTTGAATCTATTGAACCTAACAATCCAACCCCTTTATCGTGGAGCGGTTTTTTTGATATAACCGCAAAAAATACCACTTCAACCGATAACCCTTTTAATTTAGGTGGCTTAGAGCTAGGTATTCAATATGATCAAGTAGACAACTTTGCGGTAAGTGTTGCATTCGTCTGGAGTGAAGATGTAGCAGAAATAGGCGTTGCGGTGCTAGATTATCATGCCAACAATCATAATATACCCACGCGAGGTCGCTTATTTGGAGAGCCTGGTTATCATGTACAATTTGGTCGTTTTGACATACCTTTTGGTGTTGACTATGAGTATTTTGCCGCAACAGATCGTCCCAATATTACCGCTCCTCTAACAACTCAGCGTATTGAAAATGATGGACTAAATGGTGATGGGCTCAGAGCATATGGCACTTGGTCACAATTCGACTACGCCATCTATTGGACAAATTCGGTATTAAAAGACAACGGAACAACCATTGGTGGGAGACTCGGTTTTTTTCCTAGTAAAGATGAGTTCAGAATCCACAATAAAACACCTCAAAACGACTTTATTATTGGTCTATCCTGGTTGCAAGATTTGGATTCAGAAGAAAATACGAGTGAATCAATTTACGCTATAGATCTCAGCATATCCTTAGGTATAACCAATATTATTTTCGAATACGTATCTTCTGATAGCAATAATCCGATTATTCTAAATGATCCTGACTTGATTCAGTCAAATGATGAGAAAGGGTTTAATGCTCGCTTTTTGTTTGACTTTGATATTGCATCAGTCTTTTTTAGTTATGGTGAGTGGAAACCTGAGTTTTCTTCGGTCGTCGATCAGGAAGACTTAAACACTTACTATTCTGTCGAAACTTTAAAAAGAGTTACTATCGGCACCAACTACCTAATTGATGATTATTTGCAGATTAAGATAGAGTATATTGATCATTTAGATACCCGAACAGAAGAACCCGAATTCGAAGAAAACACTTTTACTTTACAGATGGTAGCTAGTTTCTAATGTTTCCAAAACAAACAAACAACCAGTTATTTTTTGCAACTAATTTTATAAAATTTCTTTTCTTTGCCGGATTATTCTGCCTACAAATAACCGACACAAAATCAGAAAATAACCCTCACAATACTAATCCAGCAACAAATTTGAACCGAAAAGAATGTCTTAACTGCCATAAAAACCTACCCAAGGCTCCAATTAAAAATAACGGTCAACATATAATTCCAAACATGAAGTTCTTTATAAAAAATTCAACCGATATGTGCATAGAGTGCCATGGAAATGATAGTAAGAGCCACATCGTTGGAGTAACGCCCGAATATACTGTACCTGCAGATTTACCCTTAGATTCTAAGAACAATGTTAATTGTTTAACTTGCCATTATATACATGGCAGTTTAAAAAGTGAAACCCCTATGGCTAGCTCAAGTGCTATGGATAAATTATTCAATAGAGACCGATTAAAAAAAAGCTTCATGCTTCGACGAAATAATTCGAAGGGCGATCTATGCCTAGCATGCCACAAGCAAAAATGAGTACATATTATGAAAAGTAAGAATCGTAAAACTCTGTTTATACAAAAACAATTTCAACTAAAGTCAATTGCATCAGTCATTGCCATAATAGCGGCTTCTGGAGTTTTGTCAGGTCTAATTTTTTATTTTATGCTGTCTAGTGAACTTAGTAGCGAACTTCAAACAGCTCACTCTCAAATAAAAAACACCTGGGATAGTTTAGCCCCAGCTATTGTGTTTGGAAATATCATTACGATCATAGTTATTGGTGTCGTTGCATCTATCGTTGTGTTATATCAAAGCCATAAAATTGCGGGTCCTTTATATCGCATTCAAACTATATGTGATGATGTTGCGAAAGGTAACTATGACACTATGACATCGTTGCGAAGAGACGATCAGTTGACCAATTTAGCTAAGTCATTCGAGTCAATGCTAACAGCCTTGCAAGAGAAGGACGCAAAGCGGAAAAAAGCTACCACTATAATTGTCGACCTGGTCAAAACATTGGAAGAAGAAAGTTTATCACCAGAACAGTTAAAAACTTTATCCAGTATCAAACAGGCAGTGGAGGGCGATCAATAACAACCTTGCTTTTGAGCAGAGCTAAACGAGCATCACAACCAGACTAAAGATCAAGCTCAATATCGGACAAAACATGTGTGGTGCATGTCAAAATATAACCTTGCTTCTTTTGTTCGTCTTGCAGACCTGCTTCATTTTGTGTGGTGGTATCCCCCGATATTTTTTTGATTTGGCAAGCACCGCAATTTCCTGCTCTGCAAGCTGAATCTATATCAATACCTTCAGTTTCTAGCTTTTCTAATAAGATTTCATTGTCTTCTATGAGAATTGTTTTACCTGATTTTTTAAGTGTCAGATTGAATGGTCCGATCGGTTTATTTTCTGTTTTAACTTCTGGTTTAGGTTGAGCCGCTAATTTGGCTTTTTTCTTGCCACCGGGATCGAAAGTTTCATCGTGGTAGTTATCCATATTAAATTCTAGTTTTTCTAAGCTGGTTTTAACCGATTGCATAAAACCATCTGGACCGCAGCAAAAAATAACTCGATCTTCCAGATCTTCAACCATATCAGCTAAAGTTGTGTGATTGATCCTGCCTCGTTTACCTAACCAGTTTTCAGTCAAACTCGGGCGGGTGCATATGACTTCAGGACTAAAATGTTCATTTTTATGATCGAGTAGAGAAATTTCTCGCCTAAATATAATATCTTCCGGTGCTCTTACCCAGTTTAAGAAACGAATATCCTTTTGAGGTTGGGTATCAGTCCAGAACCGTGCAATTGACATCATTGGGGTTATCCCCGATCCCGCCGATATTAGTAATACTTTCTTAGATTCAATATCAAAGCAGTTGAACCGTCCGGCTGGACCGCGAAATTCTAGCTCTGAATTAAGCGAAATGTTCTGATGTAACCAAGGGGAGACAATACCAGAATCTTCCTTTTTGATAGTTAATTCTAATAGGTGAGGGCGACTCGGTGTTGAAGCAATAGTATAAGAGCGGTTATGTTTCTCGCCGTCGATCTCCAATTGCATTCCGATAAACTGACCGGGCTTAAAATGAAAAAGTTGTTGGTCAATTGCCTGGAACTGAAAAGTTTTTACGTTATGTGTTTCTTGGACGATGTTTATGCAAACAACATTTGTTTTACGACTAGACCAAGAAGGGGTAGATTGCAACTGAGTTAAATTAAAAATAGACATACTTGACCTTAAACAAATCGCTTTAAATTTAATTGGTAGTAACTGAGAAAATACGTGAACTAAAGTTGCTCAATTCCCATATGTTTAAGAACACCATCTAGTTCATCCAGGCTGTTATATTGAATAACCAGTTTTCCTTTACCTTTTGAGCTGTGTTGGATTTTAATCGGCGCACCTAGTTTATCGGATATTTGCCGCTCCAGCTGATCAAGGTGTGGATCTTGTTGGGATTTGGATTTCGCCGCAATAGGTGACGCCATGTTTCGCACTAGTTTTTCTGTATCTCTCACAGTTAAACCTTTGGCAACTACAGTTCTAGCGATGGATGTTTGCTCATCACTGGTTAAAGACAACAAAGCTCTGGCATGACCCATTTCAAGATCACCACGCTCCAACATAGTTCGACAAACTTCGGTTAAAGATAATAACCTCAACAGGTTGGTCACAGTGGTTCTGCTTTTGCCAACAGCGTCAGCAGTTTGTTGGTGAGTTAAGTTGAACTCTTGCATTAAGCGTTGCAGGGCGATAGCTTCTTCCATCGCATTAAGATCTTCACGCTGAATATTCTCGATCAATGCCATAGCTATCGCAGCTTCGTCTGGAATATCTTTAACCAGGCATGGAATAACATCGAGCTCTGCTATTTGAGATGCACGCCAACGACGCTCTCCGGCGATAATTTCGTATTTATCTTTACCAATCTCTCGTACGACAATTGGCTGAATGATCCCTTGCGCTTTGATTGAACTCGCCAATTCTTCTAGCGCATCGTCAGTCATTATTTTACGTGGTTGATACTGACCGGGCTGCATAAACTCCACAGGGAGTTTGCGCAATTCGCCCTGAACTTCTACTTTCTGGGCTTTTTCTTGATTCTTCTCTTTATCATTTGAGGTCTTGTTAGGCTTGCTCAAAAATGCATCTAGTGGCGACCGACCCAGTTTCTTCTTCATGTTTATTTCTCTTGACGATCAGTTTGATCGGTTGGTATTTGATTTAATGTCGATAAAAGAGTGGTTACTAGTGACTTACTTCATGCAACGACTCTTCGCGGCGGATCATTTCTCCCGCAAGACCTAAATAAGCTTTTGCACCTCTGGAAAGCCTGTCATACATTAGCGCAGGCATTCCGTAACTTGGTGCCTCGGCAAGCCTGACATTTCGCGGGATTGCAGTTCGGTAAACTTTATCGCCAAAATGTTCATGTAATTGATTGGAAACTTCTACTGCTAGACGATTTCTTGGATCGTACATCGTTCTAAGCAGCCCTTCGATATGAAGATCGGGGTTCACGTACTCAGTAATTTGTTCGATCGTTGTTAATAAAGCTTTCAATCCTTCAAGTGCATAAAACTCGCACTGCATCGGGATCATAACGCTGTTGGCAGCAACCAGCGCGTTGACTGTTAAAATACTTAGGGATGGCGGACAATCAATAAAAATATAGTCAAACTCATCTTTTAATTCTGCTAATGCCTCTTTTAAGCGGCTTTCTTTATTTTCCTCTGATAATAAGTGCGCTTCAGCTGCAGCTAAATCAGAATTAGTTGGCAATATATAAAAACCAGACTGTTCTGCGTTGATTAAACAATCTTTCGCTTGTTTTTCTCCCAACAAAACATCCAAAATGTGGTGCTCAATGTCATCTTTGTCGATTCCACACCCACTGGTGGCATTGCCTTGTGGATCAAGATCGATCAACAACACACTGCGTTTGGTCGCCGCTAAAGAAGCCGCAATATTAATGCTGCTGGTTGTTTTGCCAACCCCACCTTTTTGATTTGTTACTGCTATGATCTTTCCCACAAGTACCTCTTTACGATATTTTGAGATTCTAGCTAACACCTCTGATAACGAAAATTCGTTGTTTAAATATCTATCTATTTGTTTTTTAACGTTTTATTTAGTTATCATCTATGACTCTAGCCGTTTTGCAAGATGCTTACTTCCCGATTTAAGCGAACTGTCCATTATAGGTTGATCTTGCAGATGATCAATCACTAGATGATTAATATCTGAACCAGTAAAATAATAACCTTAACAGTCTGGATCAAAAACTCTTAACCAATTCGCTTTAACTCAATTACACACCTTTGCGCATCAAGCCCCGGAATACTTAATCGGTGATTAGCTACTACTTGAACTTGCAATGAAATTTCCTTCACTTCATTCTCCTCATAATGCCCTTTCATCGCCAGCCAACTTCCATTTTTAGCGAGTAAGTGCTCAGTCCAAGCAATCATGTCGCTTATTGAGGCAAAAGCCCGCGAAATTATTGCTTCAAACTCCAGCTCTTGCTGATCTTCAACGCGTGAATGAATTGCCTCAACATTATCTAGCTGTAAAGTATGAATTTGCTGACGGATAAACCTGATTTTCTTACTGTTGCTATCTAAAAGCGTAAACTTAACCTCTGGCAACAAGACTGCTAAGGGCAATCCGGGAAACCCTGCTCCGGTTCCTACATCGAGTAGCTGCTTGTGATGAAGGTAAGGGAGCACCGCCAGACTGTCTAATAAATGCAAAACCAACCCTTCTTGTGGGGTTTTAATTGCAGTCAAATTATAAGTTTTGTTCCATTTAATGAGCTGCTCCAGCAAGGTTATTAATTTAAATCTTTGCTCTTCAGAAGCTTCAATATCTAGACCTGTGAGCCCTATATTCAACTGCTGGTTAAGATCATATTCACTATCACGCACTATGAAATACCAGCGTTAATATTAAGTTTGTCAGCTTTTTTATAGTTTTTCTTTTTGATAGTGATTAATAACAATGAAATAGCTGCTGGTGTCACCCCAGAAATTCGACTTGCTTGTCCAATCGTTTCTGGTTTAACAGTATTAAGCTTTTGCAATATTTCACTGGATAGACCGCCAATTGCTGAAAAATCAAGATCGGCTGGGATCGCCACACTTTGTTGGAGTTTATTTCTTTCAATCTCACTTTTTTGACGATCAATATAACCTGCGTACTTAGCTTGTATTTCTACTTGCTCTTTAACCCTATAAGTTAAATCAACACCAAAACCACTGATATGTTCACTCATTTTTTCATAGGTTAGTTCTGGGCGCTTTAATAAATCTAGCTGGTTATATTCTCTAGAAAGCGGCTTTGTTAATAGCGTAGATAGTTTCTCGGCAACTTCTGATTTAGGTTGCACCCAGCTGGTTTTAAGTCTTTGCAATTCCTTCTCTATCGAATCTCTTTTTTGGCTGGTTAATTGCCAACGAGAGTCTTCAATTAAACCAAGTTGATGGGCTTTTTCTGAAAGACGCAGATCAGCATTATCCTCTCTTAACATTAATCGATATTCAGCGCGCGAAGTAAACATTCGATATGGCTCCTGGGTTCCACGCGTGATTAAATCATCAATCATTACACCAATATAGGACTCTTCTCTCGTTGGAGACCAAGCGGGTTTATTTTGAGTCTTAAGAGCGGCATTTAATCCTGCAATCAGACCTTGTGCTGCAGCTTCTTCATAACCGGTTGTACCATTAATTTGGCCGGCAAAATACAGGTTCTCTATGTGTTTGGTTTCAAGCGAACTTTTTAACTCTCTAGGATCGAAGTAATCATACTCTATAGCGTAACCAGGTCTGGTGATATGCGCACTTTCAAAACCTTTAATCGACCGAACCAGCTCTAACTGAACATCAAAAGGAAGGCTGGTTGAAATTCCATTAGGATAGACCTCAAAAGTATTTAAACCTTCTGGTTCAATAAAAATTTGATGGCTTTCACGTTCAGCGAAACGAACCACTTTATCTTCAATAGAAGGGCAATATCTTGGTCCAACCCCTTCTATTTCACCGGTAAATAGTGGTGAACGATCCATCCCATTTTGAATGATCTGATGAGTGACTTTATTGGTATTGGTTATATAACAAGGAATTTGCTTCGGGTGTTGCTCTGTTCGTCCCAAAAAGGAAAATACAGGGGTTGGTGAATCGCCGTGCTGCGCTTCAAGTTCAGAAAAATCGATACTTCGACTATCGATTCGCGGTGGCGTACCGGTTTTGAGTCGCTGAACATTAAATGGCAGTTCTCTTAATCGGCTAGCAAGCCCAATGGATGGCGGATCGCCAGCCCTTCCACCCGAATAATTAGATTGACCAATGTGTATTTTACCCGCCAGGAAGGTACCCGCTGTTAATACCACCGTATTAGCTTTGAAGGTAAGCCCCATTTCAGTAACCACACCTATGACACGATCTGATTCTAATAACAGATTATCAACAGATTGTTGAAAAATTTTAAGGTTCGGCTGATTTTCCAGAAACTCTCTGACATACCCCTTGTAAAGCGTTCTGTCTGCCTGAGCACGGGTCGCTCTTACCGCAGGTCCTTTGCTCGCATTAAGTTTTTTAAAGTGAATGCCTGAATGATCAATAGCCGCAGCCATCACCCCACCTAAAGCATCGACCTCTTTCACCAGATGACCTTTGCCAATACCTCCGATTGCAGGGTTACAACTCATTTGCCCTAAGGTTTCGATATTATGGGTTATCAGTAATGTGTTTGACTGCATTCTAGCCGCCGCAAGCGCCGCTTCAGTGCCCGCATGACCACCACCGATAACAATTACATCAAATTTTTCATCAAAAAACATTGGTAAATCATTTTGGATTACAAAAAGGAGGGGGATTTTACCGAAAACTGGCTAATAATTGAACAAAAACAACCAAAGTATCCTAATTCTTTTTTACTCACCAATAAGAATGTTGACTAATAGAGCAAACAAAATTCGATAAAGTAGACAAAAGCGCTCAAAAATCAATCAAAAACCTTCATAAGCTATTGTAAAGGATGAAAATTATTTTATTTTGCACTATCCTAGAGCAATTAATATCAAAATGATAACTCCTGTATAACAAGGCTTGGCTATCCATGAGATCGATAAAAAAACTAGTTAGTCGCGCGCTTTTATATTTGTTTATTATTTTGCTGCTCCCTTATCTCTATTTCCTGTTGCAGGCAAAGCAAACAGTTGATACTTTTTTAGCACTTCACCCGGTGGATGGTGAATTTCAGTACCAGTGGTTTTGGGTTGATTTAGGTGGCAAAATTTTATTGCAAAATGTTGAATTTTTCCAGGATTCGAATGATCCTGTTTTCACGGCTGAATCAGTTGAACTCATCCCAACTAGTTTGTTTGACCTCATAAATATTGAAGAACACCTGATTTACAATGAGTTCCCTTCACAAGTGAGAGTAAAGGTTGTTAACGGCGACACAAAACAAGCTGAAAAACTTTTCGCTCTATTTAATGTGAATTATCAAACCGAGTACCTCAATTACTTTTATCCGGAAAAGTGTTTATCGGTTCTCGATAAAGAACTCCCTTTTATTAACTTTAATCTGAACACTGATTTTGTTATTCATAGAACATCAGATGATAGTTTGATTAATTTCGACTTTAGAAGCAAAGAGTTCGCTAAAATATCTGGCTCATTTAAACTTAACAATTTTTCAGAGCAGGGCGAAGGTGGTAACTTTGTCAGTGATTTAAGTTTACAGTTTACTGATCTGCTATGGCTTCAACAAAATACTCAAAAGTGTTTGCAAGCACTCAACCTGGAAAAACCCGAATTTTCAAGTGTTTATGCTGAATTTGTACATAACAAGGCAAAACAGAATAGTTTATTAATCAGAGATGAAGTAGCGAGGTCTTATGTAGACTTTATTTTTGTTCCTCAAAAAGTAGAGTTAGCTTTTGACTTACAAGAAGGTAAAACATTTAGCCAAATTCCTTTCCTTCCTGTTTATGCGTACCAGCAACAAGTAGGGTTGAGCATAGAACTAAATGACTCTCCGTTAACCGCTATATTTCAAGCTTATGATTATATTTCGACAGACGAGCAACAACAAACAGAACAAGACCAAACCACTCAACCCAAAGTGGAGCAACCTGTTAGTCAGGTTATTTCCAAAAATAGACGTTCATTAAAACCTTACATCGGTTCCAAAATATCGATTATGCTCTATAACAAGAAAAGAGTAGTTGGGTATATCGAAGAAGTAAATTACCAATCACTTAAAATATACCAGCTAGAGCATAAAGGAAAAACGGTGTTACCTTTTTTTTACAACGATATTAAAACAATTACTTTACTGCACGCTGAGAACTAAAGGATGTTCCATAACTTGCTCAAGCATTTGATTTCTAAGCGCAATATAGTTTAGATAATAATAGAGATTGAATAACCAACGAGATATCTTTAAAGTTATGTAGATCAATATCAAGGACGGCTGCTTTAAGTTTTTGTCTTCTTAGTTCATTGTTGACCACCTCTCGATTGAACTGAGATTTGTTGGCGGTATTAAAAATCGCGATGGATAAGCTACTCTCAAAATATTTACTTCTTTGGTTTGACATAAGCTGAGTTAATTCTTTAACCAATTGCTGACCTGATCCATCCAATAAAATAACCGTTCCGAGGTGGTTTTTGAGTTCCACTTTTAGATTCCCTAAACTACCTAAACTGATTAGTCGAACGACATGGTCACCGTCGACTGGTAGCAAACCATACATATAACCATTGGACAGAACACTTAAGTTGTTCTTTTTTATCAAACTTTCTTTAATAATTTGTTTAGTTGGTTTAGCGCCGGTTAATGATTTTATCGCGATATAATCATTAGTTTTGTCTGAACTTAGCAATAAAATATTTTGGGTATTCATACACTACCCTTTAGTTTACGGCTAATCTCTTTGATAGGGTTCTTGGGAGTTTCAGTTTTTTTATTGAGTTTATTGATAATGTTTTTGACTGATGAATTTAATTTAGGATCATATGGTTTTGCTTTTTGCTCAAAAAGTTGATCGCTTTGCCGATTACTCGAGTCTGCGATCCCTAAAGCATAAGCTGCGCTAAAAAACGCAAACACAAAGCGCTGCTCGATTCCTAGTTGAGAGGTTATATCGTTTAATGTAACTACCTGATGACTCATAATCGCAGCTATTTCAGCTGCATAAGGGAAGGTTTGCAATCTGGTTAAGTTAGGCCACTCAGATAAATACACCGGTTTTCTTAAATCAATATCTTTTGGAAGTTTTCCTCGCGATGTCCAAAGTGCAACCTTCCACAAAAACTCATCCCATTGCCACTCTTTCACTTCTAACTCCGAGTTTTCAACTAGCTTCTTAAACCGCGTACCCATTCTTCCTTTTTTAAGCTTTTTAATGCTGCTTTTTTCTCGTAGCTCAAGTAAGCACAAAGGTCGTAAAACACTTTCATTAACAAAGGTGAAAATAGTTTTTTTGATTGGATCGATAATAAATGTCTTGTCGAAATTGGTAAGCTGCAAAAGCTTTTTTTCATACGACGAACGCTCCATAGCTTTTTTGATACTATTTAAAATCGTTTTTTCTGGATCGTAAACCACTCTCATAACTTCTTGAGGGTTTGATATATCGATATCAGACTGCCTACCCACTAGCGTTGCTATTTTTGATTGGTCTATTTTTACTTGATTTGTTTTACTATAAGTTTTATTACTTGATGCTTTCCTGGTAATTTGTTGATTGTTATCACTGATACGGTTTTGAAAATGATTGACTAGAAGATTATTTAATTTTTCTTCCTTGGGTGCATTCTTAGGTAGGGCAAGAGCATTTTAATAATCCTGCCCAATCAATAACTCAGCTCTAAAATCATCATCTAATGCTGCCATTTTTAGTTTGCGTTTCATGCTGGCTTTTTTGGTGGTATTTGATTTCACAATATTAAGCGCTAGCTTTCTAAATGCGTTCATGACTTCAGCCGCATTGCCCCGTCTTATTCTCGAATCATCTTCGTGGAATGTCATATCAAGAGTCCAATGAAGTGAATTTTCTACTGCCCAATGATTTCTAATGATCTGGTTTAACCGTTTCGCGTCTAGTTTGTGTGAACTAATATAGTAACGGCTTTCAGTGCTGCACTCATCATTAATATGTCGCTCAGAATCAATGCGTATCACGGTTTGGATACTTGACCACTTCTGCCCCTCACTTAACCACTCACTTGCGATCTCAAGTTGAAGGCACTTTCTGACTTCAATACGACCGTGACCGGTATCCGTTTCTTCATGTTTTGAATAGCCGATATTTTTGAAATCATCTCTCTCAGCTTTATGAAACCAGGCTTTGACTTCCTCATTCAGCCGTCCTTGATTACCTTTTAGTGCAATCGCATAATCAGCCCCTTTGTTGACAATTTGCTCAGTTATCTGATGCTGACATCCCATGGCATCCAGTGTAATGGTGCAACCTTTAACGTCCAATAAGTCGAGTAGTTTAGGAATAGCGGTGATTTCATTCGACTTGTTTTCGACTTTTTGTTGCCCCAATACCAGCCCATGACCACAACTCCAGGCGCTGACCATATGTAATGGATTTTTACGCTCTTTGGTAGTAAATGAGCGTCTTGCCGTTTTTCCATCGATGGCGATGACATCCGCTTCAACCTCTTGTGCGATTGATTGAACCCATTGAATAAAGCAAGTTTGAATACTGTTGGCATTTAATCGGCTTAAGACTCGCGCAATGGTATCGTGTTTGGGAATACCATTTTCAAAGGGTAAGTATTTTCTTAACCAATCAAGCTTGGCTAAACCGAAGTCTTCAATATCTTCCCATCCTTCGGCACCTGTTAAGACGGCACAGACTGAAAGGAAAAGAATATCGATGAGTTGATGTTTTTTACAACGTTCGATGCGCGGATCTTCAATCACGGAAAAGTGAGTAATAAAATTGTTTTTCATTCGGGAAACCGGTTGTTGTTTCCCGATCAGATCCTCTAATCGTGTAAAAGTTCAATTTATAATGATCTTGCCCTAGGAGGGAGACCGTGAGAATGCAAAGTACCTTGACTTAAGCCTACAATGGGAATCAGGATTATTCCAATAATAGTACAATTTAGAATAAATTTCTTAGGCTCTTTTTTGGACGTGTCAGAATATAAACCATAAATCATGGTCGCTATAAATGACGCAACTACTGAAATTAAAAATACCATCTTGAGCCTCTTAATGAATTTCTTATTGATTGTGATTTTTTGATTTCTTTTTTTCAAGTTTAAATTTTAGGGTTATGCCGGTGAGCATATTTCTTAAAAACTGATTGCCGCACTCCCGATAATTGCGATGAGCTGGTTTTCTAAAAAAGGCACTGATTTCAGACTTTGAGATTCTAAAGTCGGCTAGGCTTAGTACTTCAATCAGATCTTCTGCCTTTAATGAAAGCGCAATTTTGATTTTATTAACAATCACATTATTATTCAATTTTTGCTTTTTGCTAGTTGCCACACGCTCGGCTTGGGTTAACTCGATTTCTCCCTCTTTTTTTCCGCGCTTAAACTGAATAAATCCATCTAGAAAAATGGTCAGTAAATAATCAGGCATTATCACATAATCTTTATGTTCTTCTTTTTGCAAATACCCATTTAACTCAGAACTACTAAGCTTGTAGTTTACCTGCGCGAAAATCTTCAACATCAGCTTATCGCTCATATTAAAGGCATAGCGTAACCGCCTTAAACAATAATTATTCATAAGTACTATCCACTTGAGCCGCAATCTCTTCTTTGGTTTTAAGATAAACCGTTTGTGATTCCTCTCCAAACTCAATCACGAGGTCGCCTTTTTTGATCTTTTGAATGGTTTTATCAGTCCAGGTCGCTAAATCTGGCTGTGACTCGGTCTCAGACAAGTTAGCAACCACCCACTCGCGCGCCAACGAATAAATAGCGTCTTGAGATAATTCTTCATAAGGAATTAACATAAAGGTGTGTAATTATACTTTTAAATAAGGTTTAAGATGGATGATAATCGCCAATTATACCTTAACCAATTTTATTTTAAGGTATTTTTATAACAACTTTCTCCGCAAACTTCGCAAATCTGGGCAACATAAACAAATCCCGACTATACTTTTCTTAAACCTTTTTAGATTGAAGCAATAACCCCCTAACCCATTAATTTTAAAGCATTCTATAGGTAGAATCCCATGGCAAACATCTTAATCGTCGATGACTCCGCAAGTATGAGACAGATGGTTTCTTTTACTCTCAAAACTGGCGGACACAATGTACTTGACGCCTCCGATGGTCTTGAAGGGTTAGAAAAGGCTAAAAATACTCAATTTGATTTGATCATTAGCGATGTCAATATGCCAAATCGTAATGGATTAGAGATGACAGCCGATATACGAGCATTACCTGACTACAAATTTACTCCAATTTTACTATTAACCACCGAATCGGCTGGAGATAAAAAAGCTGAAGGCAAAGCCGCTGGCGCAACTGGTTGGATAGTTAAACCTTTTAATCCAGAGACTCTTAAACAGACGGTTTCTAAGGTATTGTCCTGATCGTGTAAGCTCACTTTGGGATCACATAAATTCGCGCTTAATTGATTAAATTCATCCACCAATAACGTTTTATTTCGCCCCGTGAAGTTAACGGTGAAGAAACAGGAATTTATGGGGTCATCCATAAAATCCTTGAAATTGTCAACCATCAGTTTAACCCCTCAACATTACAAATCTAACTGGAATACAAACTACCAAATTCGTTTAACTTAAACAATAAAACTAAATAAGAGCGTACACCATTCGATTAATCATTCTGTCATTTTCTTGTATTACAACTTCGCTTTTGTATTGGTTTGTGAGCACTATGTCAACCGTTCCGAATTACTGTTGGTCTTTTTCTGAATTCTGGTTGAATGAGGCTGTTTTCATTCGTCCGTTTGACATTTTTGTTTTATTAACCACAATCCACTTTCTTTGGCTCTATCTTGAGGTTTATCTCTTAGTCAAATCAAAGCAATTCCAGATTGCTAAAAGCTCTGTTTTGCTCGGTGTATTTGCGCTGCTTCTTTCTCTTTCTTATGTTCATAACGTCCACTGGCAAAGCATGCGATATGACAATAAAGAAATTTCTTTTGACGATTTTTGGTCAGACAAACCGCATGAATGGTTTAGTTTTTGGCGTTCATTCGAACCTCTCAATAGAATCAGCTGGTATGACTTTAAGCACCAACAACGCTGTCAAAATGGATTTGGCTTATACGATATTACCGATGACGAATACGATAAACTGCGCGAAGCATACGACAAGCTATTCATTCTCCAACCAATCCAGTAACACCGCTTGGTTTTCTGCTTTTGTTTTTACCTTCGCTGGGTTAGTCGCGTTATGCACCTGTTTAAGCTGCTCAATAGATACACGGATATACAATTCAGTAGTACTTAAACCTTGATGCCGTAACTGCATTTGAATAAACCGAATATCTGCACCATTCTCTAACATATGTGAAGCGCAGACGTGACGAAAGAGGTGCGCGCTACCAATAATATCCAATCCACTGTTTTTTAATGTGCTTGTTTACGGTTGCTGATAAAAAATCTCGTTGATACGGCTCACAATAGTCAGTGAGGAATAAGGTGTTTTTAGATAGCTATGTTTGTAGTAAAGGTCAAATATCTTCTCGGTATTTTTCAAGCCCTTCAAGCGCTCTTTGTCCAATGGGTATCAGTCACTCCCGACCGCCTTTACTTTGCTTTGCCTTGACTTATCCAGATGGTTTCTCGCTTTACATCATATAATCAACGGGGTCAGTGTAATTTATTTAACTAGATAGTCATTGGAGCTCTTCCCTTCTACCATTTTTACTAAATGAGATCATGTATATTTCACTAAGAAATATCACTTTCAATCTTATCCGCCTCTTTCTCGCGGCTGCCTTGAGCAATTTATTTCTTGATATGACTGGAGGATGGTAGGGGCTACAGAACAACAAAGTACAATCCCACCCTACTACCAACGCGGGTTAGATTGAAGTAATCATTTAGGAAAACAATCAACCAGTTAGCTAAACGAGAGGCTTTGCGAAACTTGCAATGGGTCGGTAAAATTCTATATACCCATTTTCAATTTGGCGCGCCCGGAGAGATTCGAACTCCCGACCAATCGGTTCGAAGCCGATTACTCTATCCAGCTGAGCTACGGGCGCGTTGTTGCTCAGGGCGTAATCTAACTGAATGAAGCTTGTGACTCAAGGTATTTTTTAAAAGATTTCTTGCCACTCTAAAAATGGCGTGCTGAATTGCCTACTCATATACTGTAGATTTTCTTTTCGGTTATGATTTAACCAGATTAACCTTTATAATGCCAGCAAACTAAGCTTGTACGACATACCATTGCCAAACCTAAGCAGCATCAAACAGCTCGTCAATAAACTGGCTTTAGACTACGGTTTTCAACAGGTCACAATCGCCGATATCGATACCGCAGACTACTTCCCCAAGTTCAAGCAATGGGTTGAGGAAGGAAATCATGGTGAAATGTCCTTCTTAGAAAGAAACCAATCTTTAAGACAAAATCCAAACGAGTTGCACCCTGGAACCTGTAGAGTTTTATCTTTTCGATATAATTATTTACCCGAAAGCAGTGGCTTTGTTCGGGTACTAGAAGATCACAACCTCGCCAATATATCCCGTTACGCACTCGGCAGAGATTATCATAAGCTAATGCGCAAAAAATTGCAGAAAATAGCTGATTCAATCACTGAGTTTTGCGATAACGTTGAATACCGAGTTTTTGTAGATAGCGCGCCTGTTTTAGAAACTAGTTTCGCTGATAAATCGGGGCTCGGCTGGAAAGGAAAGCACACTTTAATCATTAATAAAAATGCTGGTTCATGGTTTTTTCTTGGTGAAATATTTATAAACATCCCGCTGGAAATTGATCCTCCAGTCAAAGATGGATGTGGCAACTGTACTTCTTGTATTAATCTATGCCCTACTGGTGCAATTGTCGCACCTTATAAAGTCGACGCACGCAAATGTATTTCTTATTTGACAATCGAAAATCAATCGTCGATACCGATTGAGTTAAGACCATTGATGGGAAACAAAATCTATGGTTGTGATGATTGTCAACTAGCTTGTCCCTGGAATCGATACTCGTCCAATACTAGTGATAAAGATTTCCAGGCGAGAAATAATTTTGATAATATCTCACTGCTGGAATTATTTAATTGGAGTGAAAAAGAGTTTTTACAAAAGCTAGAAGGCAGTCCCATTCGCAGAATTGGTTATCAAAATTGGCTACGAAATATTGCCGTTGCACTTGGCAACGGCTTATCGAACCAGGAAACAATTCGTTCTTTACGAGAAAAAAAATCAGCTGCTAATTCAATGGTGAATGAGCATATTGACTGGGCAATTGATCAACTTGAGCAGCGAATAGGAAATCCTCCGCAGATTACTGAAAAAAATATAAAGTTGATCAATTCGGTTAATAAAATGATGCCAGAAAATGCCTAACCCAAATGGCTAGTTCTCGGGCTGGGCTAGGGCTAGAAAAATGCCTATACTCGAAAAAAGTCTTATTTCATTTCGAGTACGCGTTTTTTCAACCCTGAGAGCCATTCAGAATTCTCTTTACCTTTTTTATTAGCTATCACCACCGCATTAGATAACATTTCTATCCCTTTTAGCGGAGTCCCCTGCTCGATGGCCGCTTGGTATTTTTGATAAAACACACCTTCTGGGCTGGCTAGGTATGCCGTTAGGGATTTGCCTAGTTCATCTGACAATTCAGTCGCAAGATTATCCATTATTTTAATATCAGAAGGTAAATCAGCTTCAACATAGGCTTGATGAAACATTCCTTTTTGAAACTCATTAATTGAATCACCTTTGTATTTTCCTTCTTTAACAATATTGTCTGTTAACAACACTTTTTGAGTTGAAGGTTCTACAATTCGATAAGCAACTTCAACTACTGCCAATTTTTTTATATGCTCCAATTGAATAGTCACATTTTCCATAATTTTCTCTTCAATATATTGCGTTGGCGCATCGCCTCGTTTGCGCTTTTTCCATTTTTTATACTCTTCGGTTTCAATTCTATTGATACCCGTTTGAACATTCATGCTACGTTGTCCAATATTTTTTGATCCCTCAATCGCTGCTTGTAAAACTTCACCGTCTAGTGCCAAAACAATCCCAGAAAAACCATCGCTTTGTAAACTTGAACTGTTAGTCACTATTTGTAATTCGTTTCCTAAGTTTTTAAACAGTGTTTTTTCGAGCTTACTCGCGACGCGGCGACCTACCGATGCAACTACTGAATTGGAAGAAAGAACCTCTTTAAATTCCGAAACAGATAATTTTGTAGTGGCGCGGTTATAAATATTGTCGAGCATTCTTGCCATATTTTGCTCTAAGGTAGGATAAGCTGGATCGAATTCCTGGATCACACTTAGTAAACCGAACTTGTGTCCATTGCTATTCTTATCATTTAATAGTGACGCTTTTTTCATGAGAATGTCTAAAAATTTCTTTTCTTGAATAAATCCTTTAGCACTAATTGAAAGCCTGTTTTGAATATCTCTTGCTCGTTGAAACTCCGTATAAGCAATATAGAGTTCATTTTTTTCGTAAGATTTTTTTGCGTTACCCGCGAAGTAATTGGCTAAAAGTAAAATACTTCGTTCCATTTTTTCCTTTATCTGGCGCATCAGTGGCTTGTCAGAAATTTTAACAAAAGCTTGGTAGGCTGACTCTGGTTTTCCATTTTCTAGAGCTGCTCTAAACTCCTGTTCAAAAAGAGCTGCCTTACTTTGCATTAGCAAAGATTCAAACTGAATATTTCCCGGATCAATCGTCACTCCAGATTGAGCAGACTCAAATGCAATGTTGTACATTCGTTTCTTATAAGCATCGCGACCTCTATTTGAAAGTTGTTCAACATTTTTAGCTAACGCTTTTTGATATTTCTGATTTTCAGCCGTGTTTTCACCAGATAACACTGCCACTTTTTTCATCCATTTCATATTATCTACAATGCTGGTACCGCTTTGTTTTAGGCTCGCGTTTGCAGAAGCAATTTCTAAATTAGTATCATCTAAGGATTTTTGAAGCATCTTTGAAATCATTTCATAACGTGCACTATCCCAAAATTTCATATTTGCTGTTTTACTTTGTAAATAATTTAATTTCTCTTTAGAGACATATCCATATTCTGTTTTATCATCCTTTAATGTGGTATTGACTAATGCAACTCTTTCATGAACCAATAGCTTGGCGATTTTAGATTGAGTCGCCAGGTATTCTTTTTTACTTGAGCCACGACTTTCAGCAGCTAATTTGCCAGCCTGATCATACAGGGATTCTAAAGTACCATTTCTTTGTGCTTGATTAATATCAGACTGGCTGATTAACGCCTTTTTTCCCCCACCACAGGCTATCATCCCGCTAATGCAAATCACAGCTACAAAATTAGTTATTATTTTATTCATATTGTTGCTCACTTTTTTTAATCACATATAAGAAATTAAACGCTATTTTCACTCAAGGCGTCGGAGTTGGTTGCTCACTAGCTGGCAACTCACTTTCCTCTTGAGTATCATCAGCTGTTGTCATTATCGGGTTGTTTTTGTTTTCCAATGGCAAATCATTTTCGCTTGGCTCATTATTAGACTGTCCGTTATTAGAGGATTCCAACTGCGACGAGACAACCATTTCATCTAACTTAACCTTATAATTGGCTAGCTTGGCATGCTTGGGGTCAAACATTTCTAGCTTTGGCACCCACTGCTGAACAACCGCTAAAATATTATTTGAAATAGCGACCTCGATATTATCAATAATTGTCTTTTCAATCTCTTTGATGCCTTCAATCGCTGTTGGATCTAAATGGTCGATTTCTAAAACAGCACGATATTTTTGTAACGCGTTGTCACCAATGGGCTCTACCAATTGTTCTATTTCCGCAAGCGATTTAGCAGCTTGTAGTTTGCTTTGCAGCTGCATTTGTAATAACGGATCGGAAAGCTTTGCCTGGCGTGCAACTTCTGCTTTACGTTTTTTTTCTGCAATTGCAGCCACACGCTTTTTCTCTTCTAACTGTTTTGAAAAGCGTTTTTTCGCTTCGCTCATTTTCGTTTCTATTGAACTAAAATCTGTGTCTGTCGCTGAAATATTTCTAAGAATATTTAGTTGTTTTTTTGCCCGCTGAAATTTATTTGAAGCGATTGAACGATCGATAAGAGTACGATACTTGTTTGCTACCGTTTCTATTCCCTGTTTAGCAATCGCGTTCGCATCATCTAGTTTTAATACAGATTGATAATAATAAACTGCATTATTTTTATCCGGAGTGCCCAAGCGGTTTTCACTCACTGCTGTTTCTGCCTTGGCAAGAGCTTCTTCTATTTTTTTCGCGTCTGCTTCTCGCTGAATTACGTTATTATCATACTCAATTTTTAGATCCGCGACTGCTTGTTTAGTCACTTCTAATCGTTCATTATCACCATCCGATGACTCAACTAATTTTAGCCAATCTTTAGCCTGTTCAAACTGATTCTTTTGAGCGGATGAAATCGATTCCTCCAGGGCTATCTGGATAATATTGTTTTTTATACGCAAAACACTCTGGTTATCTGGAGATAGAGATTTAGCCGTAATCAAATGATCAAGGGCTTGTTTTATATCCGTCAATTCATGGGGGGAATATTGCGCAAGAGTATCAGCCTGTTGAATGAGTTGATTAATCTTATCAACATCATCCCCATCAATCGCCGAAAGTTTTTCCGTCGCCTGTGGGTTAATTTTATTTTCAGCTACACTAGATCGAGTCGCTACTTTTGAATCATGACTTGTGTTTTCTTGAGTATTTGCGTCGCCTTTTTTACTGGTTGCGAGACCATCATCTCTGAATTGTCCATCAGTATTTTCATCCAATCTACTTTCTGTTTCCGAAGGCTTTGTGGGTAAGTTAATATTGGAAATATTGCGTTCAGAAGAAGAACTTAACATCGCTTGAACTTTTGGTAACCATTGGTCTTTTAAGGCAAAACCTGCACCTATAGCTATTATAAGAATAAAAATCGTTGCCATCATAGGCACACGACTTTTAGTTTCTGGCATCACATTTATCCGTTGATCCACATGAAAATTATCATTCAACTCAAATGATTCATTATTAAAGTCATCGCGCCGCTCAGAACGTACCTCAGTTTTCTTAGCCGCTTTCGCTATTTTTTTAGTCTCAATTGTTTTGCTCGTAGAGTGACCACCATTTCTCAAATACTCCTTGATGACATCCGATAGCTCTTTTCCTGTTTGAAATCTATCCTTAGGATTTTTACTTAGCATCTTATCGATAATCCATTGGAAGTGATTTAATCTCGCAGGCAACTGAGGAATTTCTTTGGTGACATGTAAAATACAAACCGAGACCGAATCACTGCCAGAGTAAGGAACTTTCCTGGTGATCATTTCAAACAAAATAATACCGAGGCTATAGATATCAGAACGACCATCTAACTTTTTTCCACGACACTGCTCAGGGCTCATGTATTCGGGAGTACCAATTAGTTTTCCAGTTTGTGTCATTTGAGTCGATGAATTTGATGCCTTTGCTATCCCAAAGTCTGTAAGAACAGGTTGACCATCTTCATTAAATAAAATATTTTCTGATTTGACATCGCGGTGAACGTAGCCTTTTTTATGTGCAAAACCCAAAGCTTGTGCTAACTTCGCTATGATAATCAATGCTTCTTTGGTTTTTACCCCTTTCGCGATCTGTGCTTTAAGGTCGCCGCCACGCATATACTCCATCGCCAGATAATAAAAACTGCCACTCTCGCCAACATCATAAACGGTAACTATTCTTGGATGGGCTAGCTTAGCAACAATTTTTGCTTCTCGAATAAACCGCTCGCCAAATGTGGGATCGGCTGCTAAGGCTGGCGACATGACTTTAAGCGCTACTTTACGATCAAAACCTTGCTGGATCGCCAGATACACTGTCGCCTGCCCACCGACACCTAAGGTTTTAATGATCTTATAACCTGGTATTTCTATTGCACTCACTAACTTATTTTCCGCTGACCAATAAGGAAAGATTATTTGATTTTATATTATTCTTTATAATCAAAAGCTTAAGCTTCAAATTATGACCCTATAATAGTAGCAAAGGAATGCAAATGTTTGTATAAAAATTACTGATTTCTACTGCATATCTCTCATTTCTAGAAAATAATCTAGAAACATTACTTTTATTGGTCTATTGACCATTTTTTGACCTATAATCCTTTCGATGGCACTTCAAACTGCAAAGGAGAGGATTATGCATATTCGATCAGGAGAAGCGGTAAGACCGTGGTTTAGATCAGAACGCTATTACCACACTGGAGAAGGATGGTGGCTTATGACCCGCGAGCAACAAGATTTAGGTCCGTTTGACTCCCATCATGAAGCAGAAAATGAGTTAATTTTATATATCCGTCAAGTAAACCAGCAAGGTGACATTCCAACTCGAGGAGGTTAATCGCTTTGCATTGCAAGCTCACGAAGTCTATTTTGAGCGAGCAATTTGTTGACCACTCTAGCGGCGGCAATCATTCCAAATGTTGCGGTCACCATCACTGATGCGCCTAAGCCTTGAGCGCAATCGAGTCTTGCGCTGCCCTCTCGCGATTGTTTTTGATAACAGACGCTGCCATCAGCTTTTGGGTATAAAAGTTGTTCAGTCGAATAAACACACTCGATACCAAATCGACGCTTTGGATTTTTACTAAAACGATAGTTTCGACGCAGCTCGTTTCGCACCTTTGCAGAAAGCGGATCTTGCCACGTTCGACTTAGATCACTGATGGTGATCTTCAATGGGTCAATTTGTCCACCCGCGCCGCCAATAGTGATGATCTTAAGCTTTTGCCGCTTGCAATGTGCAATCATCGCGGCTTTAACCCTTGCGTTATCGATCGCATCGACGACATAATCGGTATTTTTATCAAGATAATCAGTTAAATTTTCTGGGCTGACAAAATCAATGATAGGAGTCACTTGGCAGTCAGGGTTGATTAATTTGATCCTCTCAGCCATTACTTCGACCTTTAATTTACCCACCGTAGATGTATCAGCGTGGATTTGTCGATTAGTATTTGTAACACAAACATCATCCATATCAATAAGACTAATCTTACCAACAGCTGTCCGGGCTAGCGCTTCTGCAACCCAACTACCCACGCCACCAATGCCAACCACAGTCACTGTTGATTGATTGAGACATTTAAGACCACTCTCAGAATAAAGTCTCTGAGTGCCTCCAAACTGATATTGCATACTAACGACCTGAACTATAGCAAACTAAAACACTGGAAATATCGAAACCAAATCGATTCGCCTATTATATATTCTCGATTTGTCAGTAACAATCTGAATAAATCGCCTGAAAAATTCACCCACAAACTTGACGCTACTCGTCAGACCAGATAAATTGACGCCAATTAAATTTCCGGAGAAAGCAAATGCCCCAATATCAGGCACCAGTCGACGACATCAAATTTATCTTTCATGACTGGCTAAAAGTAACAGATATCTACTCACAACTTGGACAACAGGATGCTGCAGACGTTGATTTTGTCAATGCCGTTGTTGATGAAGCCGCGAAATTTGCAGAAAACGTGCTTTCGCCAATCAATCACACAGGCGATCAGCAAGGGTGTCAAATACAAGATGGGATAGTCACAACGCCCGATGGATTCAAACAAGCTTACAAACAATATTGTGATGCCGGTTGGGCGTCTCTTCGTTTTTCAACTGAATACGGCGGACAAGGTTTACCGCCATCACTGGCAACCTGCGTTGCAGAAATGAATGCTTCAGCGAATACGTCGTGGAGCATGTATCCAGGTTTAACTCATGGGGTTATTTCTGCATTGTCAGCACATGGAAGCGACTCTTTAAAAAATAAATACTTACCAAACCTCGTTCAAGGACGTTGGACTGGAACCATGTGTTTGACCGAAGCCCACTGTGGTTCAGACTTAGGTATGTTAAAGACCAAAGCTGAAGCTTGCGATGATTCGGGTGAAGACAATTGTTATAAAATTACTGGAAGCAAGATTTTTATTTCTGCTGGCGAACATGATATGTCCGATAATATTATTCACTTAGTCTTGGCAAGATTACCCGATGCACCAGCCGGAACTCGTGGCATATCTTTGTTTGTCGTGCCAAAAATTTTAGATGACGCACTCGCCGTGCCCGACAACAATAACCCAACAGACAACGGAGTTAGCTGTGGTTCGATCGAGCATAAAATGGGAATTAAAGCATCAGCCACTTGTGTGATCAACTTCAATGAGTCAAAAGGGTATTTAGTCGGCGATTTAAACAAAGGTTTAAATGGGATGTTTACCATGATGAACTCTGCTCGTCTTGCCACAGGAATTCAAGGTTATGCAATCGCTGATTTGTCTCGAAGCGCTTCATTAGACTATGCCAAGGAGAGACTACAAATGCGTTCTCTTTCCGGTCCAAAGAATCCTGAAAAAGCCGCCGATCCTATTATTGTTCATCCCGATGTTAAACGAATGCTGCTAACTCAGAAATCTTTAATCGAAGGTTGCCGAGGGTTAGCTTATTATGTCGCAACCTTGCTCGATAAGGTCAAATACAATGCAGATCCTGATGGTCTTATCGATCAAAAACTGGGGTTGTTAACCCCTATCTGTAAAGCCTTTATGTCCGAAGCCGGATTTGAATCAGCTAATCACGGAGTTCAGGTGTTAGGTGGGCATGGTTATATTTCAGAGTGGGAGTTAGAGCAGCAAGTTCGCGATGCTCGGATCACCATGATTTATGAAGGTACCAACGGCATTCAAGCATTAGACTTTTTGGGACGAAAAATTCTTCGTGATCAAGCGAAAACACTAATGCGATGGATTGCCGAAATTGACAGCTTTGCCAAATCAGTTTCTGATCACAAAGAACTTGGCTCTGCATCAGAAACTATCCTAAAATTATGCGCAGAATGGCAAGCTCTAGTTCAACAAATTGGTAGTAAAGCACAATCTAATGCCGAAGAAGTTGGTGCGGCAGCGTTCGATTTTTTGATGTATTCCGGATATATTTCAGTCGCGCATATTTTGTTGCAAATGGCTTCAGCATCTGAAGGCTCTCAACTTTCTAATGATTTTAAATCTGCTAAAAAGCAAATACTTAACTTTTATGTTAATCGAATTTTGCCAAGAACAAAAATGCACAAAGCGGCAATTTTGAGCGGTAGCGATAATTTAGAATGTTCGGAGTTCAAACTCAATTAGCTAATAATGATAAAACTAAAGCGACAGTATTTTTTTTACAAAGGGTACTGTCACTTTACGTTGTTGCACAAGCGACTGTGAATCCAGTAACTCGACTAGTTTTATCAAGTTGCTCACTTCTCGATTTTCTCTCGCTAATATAAAGTGCGCAACATCTTGAGTAATTTCTAATCCACGATACTTAGCGGTTGAGATCAAAAAATCTTTTTGCTGCTCCTCAGTTAAACCCTCTAACTTGTAGATCTCCATTGAATTAAGTCGCGACTTTAAATCTGCCAGCTCTAATGAAATAGTTTGTGGAGATTGTTTGGCAAAAATAATAAGTTGACGATGATTGCTCTTGAGGTTGTTATACAAATTAAAAATTGCGGTTTGCCATTTAAGATCGTGGCTAACCGAATCAAAAGAATCAAGGCAAACAATATTTGCAAACTCGAAACCTTCCAGTACCTCAGGCGATAGTGAAGAATTATCTAACGGAAAATATGCCGTTACTAAATCTTTAGTTGAATATTCTGTGCAAATTCCTTGAGCCAAATGAGATTTACCAACTTGCTCGGTGCCCCAAACAAAAATAAAATTTTCGCGTGCGGTATCTAAACATTGTAACCGATGTAAAAGTTGCTGGTTGTTACCAAGATAAAAATTATCTAATCTCGCTGAAGAGTCCAACTGAATATCTAAAGGAAGTTGCAACATCGATGACTTTATTTTTTTCCGCGAGCTTCAAGATATTTTCCACCCCAAACATAAGTGTAATGGATGGTACTCACGATCACCGTCAAATAAACGAGTATGACTAAAGCATTAATGACTTCTGTTGGTACTTGTTTATAACCTAAAGAAACCAACATCACCGTGACCATCAGAATCTGTGCAAAAGTATTAAATTTAGAAACAAAGCTAGGCTCCATATTAAAGGGACCGATGGTTTTATAGTAAAAATATGCACCAGCAATAATGTAAATATCTCTGATCGCGACGCATAAAAATAATACTAAACTGATTTTTTGATTTAGAGTTAAAATAGCCATAGTGACGACTAGTAACGCTTTATCTGCGATGGGGTCAAGAATACTTCCGAAGCGACTAACCCAATTAAAGCGCTTTGCCAAAAAGCCATCTAATGCGTCAGAGAAGCCTGCAAGAAAAAAAATGATAACTGCAAACCAATAATTTTCCGCCGACAAATAATAGGATAGTGGAATTAAGAGTACTAGCCTGATTGAGGTAATTATATTGGGTAACTGTTTCCAGTTCATCCAATCCACCGATAATACAAAGTTTGCTGGTCACTTTTTTCTGTTTCATCGACACTTTCTGGATTATGTTCATCATTCGTATTATTAATCACATCAGTATTTTCAGTCGACTGCATCGTATTTTCATCGGAGATTGCCTGTTTATCTGACTCTAGACTCTCGCCTTGGGCAGACTTGTCATTTAGCTCGTCATTTACATCGGAAATTTCAGGAGGATCTTCGGCTACCAGTTTTTGACTTAAACGAATATCTTCAATCACCGATTCGACTTGCCCTAACAAAACCAATTCAAATGACACGCTTTGTTGATTTATCTTGACTGCGCTGGCTGACTTTACGCCTGACAAATCACCCAAATAGTTTTCCAGTAACTTGAAGTTTTTAAAATTATTGACTCCTGATACATTCATCACAACCTGATTTTTTTCCCCACTTTCTTCTAGCACACAATATTTACTACACAATAGTTCAGCTAATTTATCCATCATTTTGGCGATGACTTCAGAAGACTCATCAGCGAAAACCTGGTAACTCGATTGAGTTGACTGATTAATATAGGTGAAGTCGCCTGTCCACTGTTCACCATCTTTTTTAACTCTACCTACTAACACCGAATCAGCCGAGTACCTTTCCGAGGCTTGCAAAATGGTCGAAGGAAACCTACCCCAAATATCACTGATCGAAACCACGAGCTCATCTTCTAAATCCATCAGCGGAGAGATAACTGGCAAACCTCTTCGAACCGCATTTTTGTGAATGCTACCAGTAAGATCAGCGGTTACATCTGTTTTTGAAGAAATACTTTTAGCAGCTTGTTTTTTCAAAGGCTTAGAAGGTGCTACGGTATCGGTCAATATTCTGCGTTTAAAATTTTCCTCTACCGCAATCCACAATATGGTGACAGGTCGGTTAGCACCCCACAAAGGCATTTTGGCATCTTTGATCAGACCGTCGATCAATCGAGGCTCAAAATAGAGAGAAATAATATAGGGATGTTGGCTATTGCTTGAATTTTGATCTGAGTATTCAAATCTCTGTAGATAGTCAGTGCTTACTTTTCTATATGCTTGCTGCACTTCATAGCTATCGAGAATGCCTCGAGAGCCACTTTTTCTGACCAAAACCTCTTTAAACCCGGCCAAAGAAGCTTTCCAGCGAGCCGTTATACTCTGTTCTGCGACTGGCCATTTCACCAGGTAAAGATCTTTTACCTCAACGGCCTTTACAGATCCTGAAATCCATACAAAAGCCGCTATTACGGCGACACAATACAATTTAAAGCAATTAGACATTTAAATTTATTCAAATGATCAAAATATAAGATAAATGATAATCGAACTGGAGTAGCTAACCAACTAAAATATAACAATATTTAGCTTTTTATGATGGACTTCCCGTTGGCGAATCAATAGGGAAGCAGATTAACGAGTAAAAGAGCGATTTGGAACAGGCTAGAAAGACTTATCGGCCAGGCTGATACCGCCATTATTATCACTTGAAGACCGGTTCAAAACACTCACCAAACGATTGATATCCAAACCAAGATGCCTAATTGAATATTGCAACTCAATTGGTCTAGTTGTTAAACGGCACTTATCTTGTTTAACTCTTAATACTTTAACTCGATTGGCGGCTTTGCTGTCGGCAACCACTTTAAAGCTATGCACTCCAGTACAACCAGAAGTCAAAACCTTAATTGTCATGAATCCTTTGTCTAACTCGTAGCTAACAATATGAGCTAGTTCCGGCTCATCAGCGTTCTCAGAATACTTAGACGCGCTAACCCCACAGGCACTACTCAAACCAAATAATACACCGAATATCCATAACTTCATCTGTACACCCTCACACGATTACAACGAACGGGCTTATAGATCCATCTAAGTTTCCCAAATTGTCAAACACAGAGTCTCAATCGATTCAAATAGCTGAATCAAAATCATTTTGATTTACTAAGAGCCCAGGGTCAATCAAAAGCGCTCGAAAAGATTATATAACGAAGGGTTATTTAGGTATATATGAACTAGTTCTCATTTCGGGCTGACTAAGTCATTTGAATAGTGCAACTTTCCCTGATTATCGATGATGATCGCTGACGTTTGAGGAATTTTATTGATTAATTCAAGACCTCTGACAGATCCAAGAACAAATATACTGGTGGATAAAGCATCAGCCATAGTAGAAGAAGCCGCTAAGATAGTGACACTTTGAGACTCTCTTGCTGAATCACCAGTTTTTGGATCGATGATATGATGATAACGAATACCCTCCTGGACAAAAAAACGCTCGTAATCACCTGAAGTTGATATCGAAACTTCTTCTAGCGGTAAATTAACAATAAGTTTCTTTTCGTCTCTCGGATGACGAATACCGATATACCACAAACGATCATTTTTTTTGCCAATAACTCGACTATCACCACCAGCACTGACAAATGCATTTTTTATTCCGTGCCTGATCAAAATATCAATACATTGATCCACTGCGTGACCTTTCGCGATCCCGCCTAAGTCAATTTTTAGTTTATCGCTATCGAATTTAACGCTGTTGTCAACGTCGCTTAAATGAATGTTCCTATAATTTATTTGCTCAACTAATGATTGGGTTTGATCTTTCGTTGGTTTTTTATTATTTCTGTAATCATACAAATAGCCAACACTCGAAAAACTAATATCAAACGCGCCTGATGTGAGCTCAGAAAAATAGAGAGAAGCCTTCAACAGTTTGAACATTTCGTTTGAAACTTTAACCGGATGTTTTCCCGCGAAATTATTTATTTTAGATAGCTCACTTTCGGTTTTAAACGGACTCATCAGGTGGTCAATTCGGTGCATTTCAGCGACTACCTGCTGAATGAGTTTCGCTGAGAGCTCCAGGTCATTGGATTCAAATTCAACTTTAGCGATCGTGCCCATCACCTCAAATTGCTTTTGATGCCATTCAGCGTAACAAGGTAAGCTGAGCAACATTAACAAAACAAAAGTGATAGATTTCATAACAAAGACCTGACGAGTAAATCAGAAACGAATAGATAAAAAATACCGAAAAGTATCGAGAAGTCTAAAACTAGACTTCTGCCAAAACTAGTTTAATCAACTATTAAAGTTAATTAGATAGGTATCGTTCCAAACCGCGACATTTTGAGCGCCAAAATTAATCTTCTTTATGCGCCTGACCAAGCGTTTTAGTAATGCAGGATCATCCATTTCACTGGAGTCTACGCTACACTTAGTCACAGTACCATTTGGTGCAATGGAAAGCCTGAAAATAACCCTGCCTTGTAAAGCGGGATTTTTACGTAGGGCTCTTCGATAGAGTGAATCAATCGCCGATTTGTTTTTATCAAAGGCGAGCTGAATATTTTCATCACTTCGCTTAGATGATCCGTCTTTATTTTGCCGCTTAGTATTGGCAACCGCTTCATTGATATTGCTGGTTACCTTCGTGGTATTTTGACCTTTTAACGATCCAACGCCGGATGAACTACTTGCAGATGCAACCCGAATACCACCGCTTCCTTGAGTTGCTTTTTTTGTGATCAATGATCGGGTTACAACGGCAGCTTGACCGGTATCGTTGCTAAGCGATTGATTACTTTTGAGATCCTCAACATCATCCATATCCCTCAGATCAGCTAACGCATCAAACACAGCGATATGTTTTTTAGCGACATCTTTCGCCGTGTCTTTTTCAACGGGCTTAGGCTCTTCCTTAGGTTCTTCGGGCTTTTTCTCTGGTTCTTTTTCCGGTTCTTTTTCTGGCTCTTTTTCTTTTTCAGGCTCTGGTGGCGGAGGTGGAGGCTCGACAATTTTCTTTTGCTCCAATACCATTTTAACTAGCCGTGGGGGAATTGTGGTTTTCTTTGTTCGATCCACTTGCTTGACTGTTAAAAAAGGTACAATCGCGGTAATAAGTATCGCAACTGCAATAGCAATAAGTAAAATCTTGAGGAAGCGACTGCTTTCCTCCCGATTTTTTTCCCAAGGTAATATGGGGTCAAATCTCATACTTATATAATTTGCCATGAATTATTGACTACTCTTCGGTACTTTTCTGTGAATCCGATCGCTTCATAACAGCCATGGATATATTGGTATAATTAGCTTCACTTAAAGTCGCCAGGATTTTCCTCAGTAACTTATAAGGTATTTGCTTATCACCCATTATTGTGACATCAAGCCCTTCTTCTTCGACATTTTCTTTGAAGCTTCCTTGTGACTGTATTTTCATTTCATCGAGCAAAGGTTGAATCAAATTTCCTTCAGCTTTTAATATGTCCGTCACTGTCGCTATTAATCGACCTTGTACCAGCACTTGATCGTTATTGACCAACAACATAACTGTTTCCTGAGGCAGTTGCTGAGCTGATGAAGCTGGTAATTTGATGGTCTTACTGCTCGGTAATTGCGCTACTGAAGATGAATTCACCAACAAGAAAAAAACCAAAATCGTAAAGATATCCATCAAGGAAACCAGGTTAAGACCACTGCTACCAAATCGCTTGTGGTGGCGTTCCATACGAACGGCTTTATACGATTTTTTCATTGCTTAGTCTCCGCTGGAGCGGCTTTGGTATCAGGCGGCGCATCACCCATCGATATATTAGGGAATAATTCTCCGTGAAGCTGATTACCTTCTTTATCTAATTCTTTCTCGTCTCGTTGAATTAGCCTCACAGCGTCCATGGTTTGGATCAGCGCATCATAAGGAGTGTCTAATTCCATCAACAAAGTAATACCTGTATCAGTATTAAATTCGGGGTGCGCTTTCACCTCTTGAAGGTATTTGTTAAGCGCTAAATAGTCATAACCTTGTTCGGTATTTTCAATACTGGTCAAAAACCCAGTGTTCCTTTCCAAGACATCAAACCGAGATTCTCGTATAACCACTTCGAGGGCTTTTGGTGGGTCTTCCTCTACGGGCTCACTTTCACTCGCACCAGTCGGTAAATTCATATTCAAAATAGAAACTTGAGAAAACACTGCGGTCATCAAAAGAAACGGAACCAACACAACCATCAAATTCATGAAGGCTGTTATATTTAGCTCTGCATTGGCTTCTCTAAATTTTTTTGATTTATGTCGATACATTGTCAGTTCACTAAAAGCGTTAAATAATCAGTGTTCTACTCTACTTACAAGCCTTCCACCACTTGAACTATCTGAGTGCTTTTTACACATCGATAGTCGGCCTTTTAACATTACCTAGGTTTGGGAGGAGTCATTGGTCTTTTAGCAGCTGTTTTTTTTACTTCATTTGGTCTTGCCGCACGAATTAGATTAACAAATTTAACCGATGCCATTTCAATGCTATCGACAATTTCTGTTGTTTTAGTTTGCAAAAATGTAAAAATTAACAGTAACGGAATTGCCGCCATCAGTCCAAATGCAGTGGTATTCATCGCCACGGAAATACTCGCAGATAGTAGGTTGGCTTTTTCAGCAGGATCAGCACTAGCGACTGCGGTAAAAGCGGTAATCAGTCCCATGATGGTTCCGAGTAATCCTAATAACGTCGCAATATTTGCAAAGGTCGCCAAATAAGGAGTGCGTTTTTCGAGCCTTGGCAAGATTTCCATCATGCCTTCTTCCATAGCCATCTCCAAATCGTCATGACGCCGTCCATCACCGACTTTAGACAGCCCGTAGGCTAGAATTCTTCCGATTGCTGAGTTTGAGTTCGTCGCATACTCCAATGCTTGACGAAAATTACCTTGGTTCAATATAGGTAACAGCCGATTCCAGGATGCTCGGTTTTTAGTTTTCATAATACTCAGAAATACAAATCGCTCAATCGCGATAGCAATACCAAATGCAAAAACAAACAAAATAATATACATAAATGGTCCACCATCTTGCATAAAATTGACGACCGTGTCGTACATTCCCAATTCGGCTTGCTCGGCCATCGTATTTATTGCTTCAGATGCCATGGTTATCCCCTAGTGGCTGGTTAATTCATAAGATGTTAACTGACAGGCACGTAAACATCATCGTGATTTTGAAAATACTGTATATAAAACAACGAATAAGAACACTCTACCCAAATTCGCTTCTACAAACAATCACTTATAATAGTAGATTGAACTGTAAAACAAGAAGTATAGCCGTTTTTAGTAAAAACTAAAGTTCTACTGGTTCACATTATACTAAAACGTCATTCTTTACCTTTCGTTTGTGTGTTAGCCGTTCCATCAATCAGCTGATCATAGAAACGAACTTCTTTTTCGTAAACATCCGGATCAACCGTTGAAAAAACTTCATCCATCAGTCGAGTAACTTCTGGTGGGGTCGAATTATCCGAACTGTCTTTCCACGGAATAATATACAGAATATTAGGCGCTTCCTTATTTCCCGAAACATTCATCCCCAAAACCGTTTCTTCTATGGCAGAGCTTTTCACCTGTTGCACAACCTCGGTCGCTGCTTCTGTTTCGACCTCTGCTTCGACTTCTTCTGAATTCACAGAAGGCGTCGATAGCCCCATGCCAATCAGGCAAACATTTAACATCAATAATTTAGAAAAATGCCTCATTTACTCCCCCGACTTAATCCGTCTTTCTAATTCAATGACCCAATTAGCAACAGTTTTATCTTCCTTGCCCACTAAATTCATGTACTCTTTATACTGAATCAATGCTAGTGGAAGATCTCTCATATAGATATCAGCTAAAACCCCTAAATTTAAATGAGAATTTGGATATGGCGGATAAATTTCTATTGCAATTAGATAAATTTCTCGTGCTTCGTCAAACTTACCTTGCTCTCGCAAAATAATACCTTTGAGATTGAGAGAGTAATAGTTTCGTGGATTATTTTTTAAACTCGCGTCTACTGCCGCTAGTGCTTCATCCAGCTTTCCCTGGCTAAAATAGATCCGCGCTTTTTGATAATCAGGACCCGATAATTGAGGGTATTTACTCTTAATAATATTAAGTAAATTAACCGCTTGAGTATACTTTTTACTTTTATTAAAGTTGGCAACATCTTGATAAGCTTTTTTGATCTCAGGATTAATTTGAATACCCGCCATCGGATCAACGCCTGTAAAAGCAGGTCTAGTCGATGCTGGTAAATCACCTTGAGAACTACTAGTGGCGCTTTTATCTTTCGTTGATTGATCTTTTTTATCTGATTTAGCTTCTCCGGTTCCTTTTTCAATACTGCTACAAGAAACCAACAATAAGCTAAGCGACATTAATACAGCATAAAAAACAGAACGATATGATTTTATATTGACAAATTTAGAATGAAACATTTTCAATCGCCTCCATTTTTTCTTGCTTGTTGTACTGTGCAGGTTTGAGTTTTGCCAACTGTAAAATACTGTCTTTCACAGATTGATTGTAGACGTTATCTTTTGTTCTCGCGGCATTTATTTCAAATAAATTAATCGCTTTATCTTCAAAAGGGATTGCCTGATCTTCAAGCAAGTATCCATATTCTTCTAACTCTTCTTCATTAAGTCCTTTGGGACGCTGAGAATTCATTAAGTCACTAGATAAAATTTGATAAATTACGCCTATCCTGTGAGTTGATGCTGATGTGTATTTCGCCACTTTAAAACCTGCCACTGATTCGTATGCTGTCAATGCAACTTTCATCGCTTTTCTTTTTCTCTTTAATGATTTCCCCAGAGGTAATTTTAGCTGTATTTTTTTGTAGCTTTCAAACAAAGGCTCGGTCAAAATATATTTTGATTCAGCTGCCAAAAAGTTGGTTCGAGTATTATTATTTCCTTTGGCTTTAGCATGAGATTGAACAATTTTCTGACGCCAAAAAATAACTTTATCTTTCTCACCTCGTGTCTTGTACAAGGTTACTAAATTATTCCGTCCCTCTTGTGCTAACAAATAGGGTTCAGGATAAGTCCAAACATAATGCTTGAATGCTTCTATAGCTTTTACTTCATCACCCGATTTTTTATAAAGCTCAGCGACATGCCAAAAACCATCTCTAGCCAGACCTTTATCGGTGTTGTTGGAGGCTAACGTCTGATACTCTTTCGCAGCACGATTCCAATCTTTTTGTTCTTCATAAATCAGCGCCAACTTTTCAGGAATACCTTTAGACAAGTTATGTTTTGGATATTTTTTTCTAAACCCTTCAAATAAATTCGCAGCTTTCACCCACTTTTTTGTTTGCAGTAAAATGGTAGCTGCATCGTAGTGAGCGTTTGCCGCGACGCTTGCTCTCGGCTCTAAAATGCCGATCTTTAAGAACAGTGCTACTGCGCTTTCAAGTTTATTATCTTGCTTGGCTTGCTCGGCTTGTTTATAAATCGCCTCAGCTCTTCGCTGATGGAAATTCTTGGTTTCGGCCTTACTTAATTTAACATTTCCGAAAAGATCGCTAATGGCTTTCTCAGCTTCAACATATTGCTTCAAATCAAATAAACCGTTTGCAATAATCACCAAAGCACGATCGATTTGCTTTTTGGTCGGTGGCGCTTCCAGTGTTAATAATTGGCGGCTACTCAATACCGCACCTGCAACATCTTTTACTGACAATTGCTGCTCAGCCACTCGCGATAATATGCCTGGTGCTTCTTTGTCTGATGGGAACCGTTTAGCAAATTCTAGTCCGCTGGCAATAACCTGAGCGAGTTGATCTTTTTTGGGAGTGTTTGTAGGATATTTCACTGATTGATAGGCTACTAAAGCGCGATAACCAGCATCCCTCGAAAAACTCGATGGTGGATTTTTATAGGCAACAATTTCAAACTCTTTTGCTGCTTGCAAAAACAAGTTCCCTTCGGCCAGTGTTTCGGCCATCGCAAAACGATACTTAGAATCGATTTGGGGATCGCTAAAGGTATCTAGAATTTCCTGATACCATCTAGCAGCTATAACAAAATCTTTTGGTTTCTTTGATTGCTGGGCTTGCGCGTGATAAAAACGTGAGATATCTTCTAAATGCTCCCGCAGCTGTGGTTTTATTTGATCGGTTAACTCACCCACATGCACTTTCCAAAATTCGCTATTACGCCCATAATTAACCACGAAACTTTCTTTGGCTGGCAATATCAAACTTGGAAAGCCACCTTGCTTATATATTTCAATCACTCGCGTATGAAAATCTGGCGCTGAAGCATTGAGCGGGTTTCGATCAACAAAACCTAAATAAGTATCAGCAGCATCTTGAAATCTTTCTTGTTCGATATAAAGTTTAGCAAGCGCATCGTAAATTTGATTTTCATAGGATTTCTTACCATGCTTATCAAAATATTTCTTAGCAGATTCCGCTCCATCTTCATTATAAAACGACAAGCTAATAACCCGTTTGGTATCTTTGATTAGATCTTCAGTTAATCTATTTTGTGCTAAATTCGCCTGATTCTTAGCTGACGTTTGCACAAATAATCTCTCTAATAATTTGAAAAAATCTTCTTGTGCTTCGGGAAATAGACTTTGTTTAAATAACGACCAACCACGTTTGTATAGTGCTTTATCGTAATAGGTCGTTCCTTCTCCTTTAATAATAACTTCGCCGTAAGCTTTTTCCGCAATGACATATTTTTTACGCACAAAGTAAGACTCACCGCGGCGGAATTGACTCTCTACATACGAGCTTGCTTTGACTGGCGCGACCGCTATTTGGTCGAGTAAACCCAGGGATTCTTCTGGCTCACTATTCAAAGATAATGCTCTTGCTAGTTGATATTTTATTTCTGATGCTTTTTCATAATCTGGGTAAATTCTTAGAAACTCTCTATAAAGACTAATCGCTTCAGCGAAAGTGGCCTCTTGTACAGCTGGACTCAATCCGCTCAACTGCTCTGGAGAGTCAATTGATAACTTCGTTTCAGCTAGACGCATCGTAAGATGAGCCAAACGGCGCAATGCCTCTTTACGTACGGTTAGATTTCCGCGTTGCAGCAATCGTTTGTAACTTGCAATAACTAGCTCTGGTTTTATTTTAGGAAGCTCTGACGGTTCGACGGTCACTTCCTCTTTGTCGATGAATTTAACTCGCGGCTCTAAATCTTCGACCTTTATTGCTTTAAATGGATTCATCCAATCTAAACTCGCGCAACCACCGAGCAATAAAATTGCAGCAAATAAAATCGGCAAACGAATATTTAGTCGCAAACGAAACACCGAAGAAATATGCGAAAGCGACATTATTCCACCTCCGGAATATATACCGCTTGCTCATGAAGGCGAGCCACTGATAAATCGGACTGAAGCAAGAAATGTTCTAGTGTCGCTTTACGCTTCCTTAATACCGACAATATCTGTCCTTTTATTTTTCCAGCCTCAAAATCAACTCGCCCTTTAATCCGCTTTCTTAAATCAGCAAGAATAATTGAGCCTTCATCCACTTGCTCTTGATAACCCACAAATCGAGTGAGTGCGTGTTCTCGTGCCGTCGACAAGTTGGATGACAGATTACTCATTTTTGCCAGTTTTTCTTCTATCTCATTACTCGCCTTTGTTAACTCCCAGGTTTTTTCCGTCAAATTTTGCTCAAGTTGCCATTGCAAAACGCCTCTAGCGCGTCGCGCTTTATCGATTTGATCGTCCGTTAACATCGAGGATGGGATATTTTGAATATTTTTTTCTAATCTTAAAATTCGTTTATGAATGGCTGTCTGTTCTTTATCTGCTAGTAAATAAAGTTTTTGGTGCTTACTTAGGGCTTCTAGATCTTCTTGTATCACATGATAAAGTGCTTGATATTTTTTAAAAGAATCTTGCTGAACATAGAAATCGACTTGTGGTATTTTTTGGTCAAAACGCAATTGATTAACTCTTAATAATTCATTTAACATCGGCAGTTCTGCCTGCCAATTGATAAGCAAAAGTTCAAGCCGTTCCAATTTCTGGTAACTTCTAAAGTTTTCGTTAAAACTATTTTGTGCGAGTAATTCGTAAATATAGTAATCATAATCTTCTTGAAATAATTTTGAGTCCTGAATGAGTTTATCTTCATCGCCATATTGTTTTGCTGCGATCATTTTGGCAACCAGGTTTTCGACTAACCTTCCGTCTTTTACTTTTTCGGAAATATCATTAATAAGATCAATTTGTTTTTGATATTGAACCGATGCATCAAGATATTTTTCAAGCGCAGGTTGCATCGCATTTAACTTTTGATAGGCATAAGGAATAGCGACTAAAGCTTCTTGCACCGCAATATCTCGAATATCTCTGGTTCTTAATTCCAACCAATGAGACAAAGCCTTGTTGTAATCTCCTTTTTCGACATAAGTCCAGCCCATTCCAAGCAGGGCTTTGTTGGTGTAAGGCGAGCCTAATCGCACCGCTAAAAATTGCTCTCGCGCTTTGTCAAGTTGTTTATTTTTAAGATAGAAAAAACCAAGCGCGACTTTCGCTTTGTCTTGCAAGCTTCTTTGTGAGTCTGTTGGCTTTTCAGTTAAGAAAATTTTTGTTAACAATGGCAGTGCCTGGTCGAGTTGACCGCTTTTTAGCCACAAAATGCCTAAATTATAACGAGCATAAACCAGCAATTCAGAATCTTCGCTCACTTTATCTAACCAGCTTCTTGCTTCTGGCATTTGCTGGTCAAATAATGCAATGTTGCTAAGCATAATAAAACACTCATCCTGCAATCGAACATCAATTGATTCATAGACTCTCATCAATCGCATTTTTGCTTGTGGATAATCTTGTTGCTTGTAATGTAGTTTGGCCAGATAAAATTCTAACTTAGCCAGTAATTCATTTTTTAAATCTTCTTCAGTGAGTAACTGATTAAAAATTCCTTGCGCCTTAATCACCATACCTAAATTAAGATATAACACGCCTGATAGTAATTCTGCGGCATGTCGATGATGAGGGATTTGATTTTCTTTTTGTGCAATTAAAATTTTGGTTAGCGCCGAGATTTCCTCTCCTCGATAATAATCAAAGAGAATTTCACCGTAAGCAAGATCTTGAAGGTGGATTGGTTTTTTTAAGTCTTCCCGTTGCTCTTGGGTTAGAGTCTCAGGTGGCAGATTTGGCTCAGTATCCATAAATGAGCAACTGGACAATAGTAAGATCGACAGAGCATAGCTTAGCTTCACTAGGTATTTAGAAAAATGCACGATCTTTTCTCTACCACTCAACGACTTTTAATTTTGGTTGAAGTTTTCCTGTATCATCTCGAAGTTGAATTTCAAGTGCTTTTGCATCAACTCCTTTTTCGAAATTAAAGGACGTTGCGATGCGATATTCCCTTTTGCGTGGTCCCTTACCAATTAAGATCGCAACAATTTCATGCTCTCCAGTGCTGAGATTATTCAAGTGCAGTTTTTGTATAGCGCCGCGATATAAGGCACTGACATCTTTTTCAGTGTATAAATGATGACTAACCTGCTCATTGTCAATATTGATCTTTATGTTATCCAGTGAAAAGAAAAAACCAATATCAACAGAAAAATAAATGGCGAGCTGGGTTGAGGCAGGAAAGAGCAAGTCCTCCTCCAAAATAAATAAATCTCGGTTTACTTCCAATACTTCTTGTTTTAAATCTTCCAATTTTTCAGCAGTGGTTCTGTTGTCTTCTTTCTTTGGCACTGCCGCGTTATCTTCAATGGCTGGAAGGGCGTTCGCATCCTCATCAGCGTTTTCACTGCCTACTTCATTGGCGTCCTCATCCATTACTCGATCAAACACTTTTACTGGCGATTCATTCTTTTCCTCTGCATAAATTGGCATCGAGAGTGCAAATAAAAAAAGGAAAAATCCGCTCAGCAAGTAACGATTTAGAATTAGCCATTGGTGATATTTTGCAAGATTAAATTTCATATTGGTAACTTCTATTATATTTAGTTATCGCTGTTATCCAGAAAACCATGAGCCGGTACACCACTTCCTGAACTGTCTGTTTAGCGACAGATTCACTAATACTACTTCATATACAGGTCAAAACGCCAACTATCCGTTAAACAGGTGTCAAAATAGGCTTTCAACCTTATCAATTGATTAAAAATCGAACTAATCAGCTGGAATAATCACATATTTGCCAACTGATTCGTTCAAAAACATTTTTTGCAATGGCGATTATTTATCCATAGCAAATTAGCTTCAATCTGAGCAATCCTAGCTTATGTTTTATGATATTAACCTAGACTAGTCCACAAAATAATGACTTTATTCGCTTTTTTTCTCTAAGGTTTTCAGTAGCTTGGTTAAAGACTCATAGGTTTGTGTGCCCGACAATTTTGCAACCATCTCACCTTTCGGATTAAACACATAGTTTGCAGGCAAACTATTTGGCAATTTAAACGGCAAAATCGGATTAGGCTCGCTAGCGAGCACTGGATATTCAATATTCCATTCAGCTACAATTTGCCTAATTTTGTCATTAGATAAAGGATCATAACTGATCCCAATGATTGCTAGCTCACTTCGTTTTGAGCTATACACTTGATTTAAATCAGGAATTTCTTCGCGACACGGACTACACCATTCAGCCCAAAAATTTATAATCAACCATTTTCCCTGATAGTCTTGAAGTTGATACCCACTACCATCCAAAAAATAAAAATCAGGTCGATTGGTACAAGATTGAGTCAACTGTAGACTAAAGCATAGAACTGCAAGTTTAAAATATGTTATAGTTTTATTCATATTGGTAATATTTCACACTTTTAATCAAAGGAATTGGATGGTGTCACTAATTGTTGTCTATACTTATCTTTAACTTATGATAAACGACACACAGTTCCATATTACTATTATTGTTTAGATAGAGCATTAATATTAGTTAGTGTTTTATCGCTGTTCAAAATAAAAATAATCGAACTCAAATCTGGTTGTAGTACGGAAGGCAGTAAAGAGAGTCACTATAAGAACATGGAAAGCATAAAATTAACCATTCCTTCTCAGCAAGAAGGGCAACACATGCTGGTAGAAACCGATCCTACCAAGCTCGCCCATTGGCTAAAGTCTTTACCGCTCACTGAGATGGCGAAAGCGCTACCAGAAATTACTCGAGCAATTTCCAGTATCAATCGAACCGAAATTTCCTACAAAGTACGTAGTGAATTGGTGGCGTCATTTGATAAGAGTTACAAACTCATCCACAACTATTTCCGCCCGACAGTTAACAGCATTCTAAAAAAACGAGCGGACTACCAAACCTGTATCGAGAAATTACACCTTTTAACCCGTGAGATGGCCTTCGCCCACAAAATAATAGTCAATGATTCTCAAAATAAGCGTCAGCTATGGGGTAAAAATAAATTTAAAGCGAAAGCGTCAGGCTTCGCTATTTATTACCTTGGTCTAATGTTACTTGAGCAATACGAAATCTATGCCCCTGTCCCCCTTTATTTGTGGCGTGAAATAAACTCCTTATATGCCCATGCTGGTAAGGAAGAAATTAATTATTTAAATATTGAAACAGACGGAACCTACTGTTTGCCTACAATTGAGCAAAATTATATTCGCAATTGTTTATTAGCATTGGCTGATCCCTACCACCTGGATAGAGGCGAACATTGGCAATTATTTCATTATTTAAACCATTGGATACATTTATCAGTTATCTCGGAAAACCCCGATGACTTTAGAAATGATGAATGCTTCATTATCGATATTACCAGTGAAAACAAGCCAAATTTTGTAACCAGCGAACTTGATGATCCCGAAGATCCTAAGATACGACTATTGCTCACCAATGATCTTTTAAGGCAAATCCGCTTTGATCTTGAAGTGCTCGAAGAAAAAGATTGTCTCACAGATCGCTCTTTTCATAAGTCCATCAAGCTCTCAACCGCAAAATATCTCTGGGAACATGCCTGTAAACACTGGAAAGAAAGAATAGAAAGAAGTGCAAGACGATACCCCATTGTTTCGAAAATAGACGTTATCTGGGGTTTAACCGATATTATTCGCGTCTTAGGCAGGCTATCACAAACCAATAATTCTAAAAATGGGCGCGATATCTTATCAACCGATGAAATATTAAGCCTCACTCAAATAAAAAAACCTGAACATCTCAGCTGGGATACCATTAATGTCAGTAGCGGTGGAATTGGTTTGAATAGCAGGCAATTTATGTTGCCCCATGTGGACTTAGGTAATATTGCCTTGTTGAGAGAGTATATGGACGGCAAACCGGCACCTCATTGGCGTTTGGCAATCTGTCGTTGGCACACGGGCGATCGCAATAACGGTACTATGCTCGGTCTGGAATATATCGATGGTAAATACACACCTGTCAGATTAGTCCTGCATCAGGGCAAAAATGAAAAAGGCGGACAGCCAGGGTTAGTCATTTCCTCAAATCAAGTTAATGGTAGCGACGCGCCGACCGTAATCACCACTCAAGATTCATACAAGACGGGACGAGTTTATGCGATGCTTGGACTCGATGAGCCTGTTGAAATCAGACCGAGAGTTCGAGTGGAAATCACTCCCTGTATTGACCGTTTCTTTTACCAAACTTTCGAATTGAGAGATGAGCTCGCTGAAGAGGTGCTTGACGATGTGTCTGACGTACTTCCCTGGACTGCAGTACCACACGAAAAAGGCAATCTTAACGATAGTTTTGGTGACTTGGAGAAAGCGCCCACTACGCTTAATGACGTTATCTTACCTGGCGATCACTAAACCCTTTCACACAAATATATAATTAAACTTGACCCATGATTTTTTTGTGTAAAAGCTGCTCTAAATCGTCATATAAAAGATTAATATCCTTTTGGATGTTATCAGGTAAGCCACTTTCAGCAACGAACACTTTGTCAGGCAGAAGTCTTCCTGCGACTTCGTAAATGGTTCGGTAATTAATTTCTGCGCTGTTAATTTTAAGACAATATGACTGATCTTGAAGTTTGGCAACCACACCAACATCAATTAATCTCTCTAACCACATGACCTGTGATTCTTGACTCCCCCAGTCACCATGATCGCCTAATTGCTCTTCGATAATCGCTTTGCCTTGCTGTTGTTTTTTCGCCAAAAGTAACAGTATTTGCACAAGCTGAATAAAAGGATGTTTTTGCTCTTCTTGCTTGACCATTGCGAAGGAAAAAAGTCCATGACAAATTTCAGCACCAAATAAAATAATACTCCAACTTAGATAAACCCATATAAGGAAAAGTGGAATGGTCGCCAGAGCACCAAAAATGATTTGATAGGTGGAGAAATATTCCACAAATATACCAAAACCAGACTTAGCTAATTCAAACAAGATTGCCGTAATCGCAGCTGCAGCCACCGCGTGCTTAAATAATATTCGACGATTTGGGATCACAAAAAACATCAGGGTAAACGCAATAAATTCCATTAACATCGGTAAACCAAGCGCTATCCATTGGCTATCCTGCTGAACGACATCAGAAACCAAGGGTAAGGACTTTAAATAGGAAGTGATCAAAAGACTAGTGCCAAGAAAAATGGGTCCCAATGTAAGGATCGCCCAATAAACCAGAAAGGTTCTTAATAGTGATTTGTTACTTTTTATTTGCCAAATATTATTAAAACTTATATCGATAGTTCGCATCATAATCAGTGCCGTTACTAATAACATTATAAAACCAACACTGCTCATTCCCTTCGCTTTACCAACAAATTCAGTCAAATAGTTTTGCACTGATTCACCTGTGGCTGGAACAAAATATTCAAACATCAACTCTTGCAAAGACGAGCCTACATCTTGAAAGCTTGGAATTAAAGCAAGCAGTGAAAAAACCACTGTCGTTAGAGGTACTAAAGCAAGCAAACTAGTCACTGTCAATTCGGCCGCAACAGAAGAGCATTTGTCACTCTGAAAGCGCCCGAAAACATAGTTGATATACGCTTTCCAATAAATCAGTTGCTTTTGTATTGTTTTTTCCAACGGATACCCCCTGTAAATCTTAATTTTCCAATAGATTAGTGTATTGCCGCCAAAGCTAGGTTAAAATAGCGCGAATAATGACCGCTCTATCGGTTAAATTACAAACACTATATAACAAATGCGACTTTTCGCGAAATTCAAAAGGCAAAAATCATGTCTGACTTCAAAATTTACCACAATCCTCGCTGCTCAAAATCTCGCCAAACCCTTGCTTTATTAAAAGAAAACGGCGTAGAGCCTGAGATCGTTGAGTATCTATCTAATCCGCCAAGTATTAAAGAATTAACAGATGTAATCAAACTTCTAGAGCTCAGTCCGCAAGATTTAATGCGCAAAAAAGAAGCCGAATATAAAGAAGCAGGGCTAAACAACAAAGAGTTATCCAACAACGAACAAATAAAATTGATGGTCGCTTTTCCAAAAGTCATTGAACGACCAATTGTTATTGGAAAAGGAAAGGCGGCGATAGGACGACCGCCAGAAAGTGTTTTAGATATCTTATAGTCAGGTAAAAAACAATGGATAAAATATTGGTTCTTTATTACTCCTCTAGTGGAACAACCAGGCAATTGGCAAAACTAATTGCTCGCGGAATAGAAGAGCAAGGGCTGGAGGCAATTATCAGAACCGTACCTAGAATTTCCGCAAACACAGAAGCGTCGGAAAATTCGATCCCAGATAGCGGCGACTGTTATGCCACTCAGCAAGAGCTTTGTGATTGCATCGGTTTGGCAGTTGGCAGCCCTACCCGTTTTGGAAATATGGCGGCTCCCTTAAAATATTTTATTGATCAAACCAGTGACTTATGGATGAATGGAAAACTCGCAGGAAAACCAGTCACATTTTTCAGTTCCAGTAGCAGCTTACATGGTGGTCAGGAATCAACATTGCTCACCATGATGATCCCCTTCTTACATCATGGCATGTTAGTTTCAGGAATTCCCTATAGCGAAACGGCTTTACTGCATACTGAAACCGGAGGAACTCCCTATGGCGTGACTCACTGGGCAGGTAGTGAAAATAATAATCCAATTTCAGATGTGGAAAAAAAGCTCGCCATCGCACAGGGAAAACGACTGGCACAACTGGCGATCAAACTAAAATGAACAATAATTCATCACCTGCAAGAAACGATTCAAATGCTGGGCTCGAGCATGAAATCGAAGCTCCAACTGAAAAAATGTTACTGGCTCATAAAATAACTTTAGTTGGTTACTGGGGATTGGTTTTTTTAATACCAATATGGAATTTATGGTGGTATCCATCAAACATTTACTCCAACAAAACCGTCGCAATTTTTTGGCTAATCCCTCTCATTTTTCCGATGTTCGGATTATTAAAAGGCAAAGCCTATACTCATGCCTGGTCAGGGTTTATTGCGGTAATTTATATTTGCCACGGATTAGCTTCTTTAGTGACTTCGTTGAATGAATTTATGCCGATAGCTTTAGAAGTGATTTTTGCATCAATGTTTTTGTTTGGCGGAATGTATTTTGCCAGATGGCGTGGTATTCAGTTAGGTTTGGAGTTGCCTAAAAAAAAATAACTATCCTAGAATAACATACTCTCTTCTAATTTTTATCATAAACCTTAAACCGCAAATAATGATCACACAAAACCAATGCCGCCATCGCATCAACAATTGGAACAGCTCTGGGTAATACACAGGGATCATGTCGCCCTCTTCCGTGATATTCAATTTCTTCGCCATCAACAGTCAATGTTTTTTGTTCTTGCATTAACGTCGCTACAGGTTTAAAAGCGACTCGAAAATCTAAATCCATTCCATTAGAAATTCCTCCTTGAATACCGCCAGAAAAATTTGTTTTAGTTAAAACCTTTCCGCTCGCATGATCTTTATAAAAGATATCATTGTGCTCGCTTCCTTTCATTTTTGTTCCTTCAAACCCTGAACCAAATTCAAAACCTTTACTGGCATTAATCGATAGCATTGCCTTTGCTAGATCCGCTTCTAATTTATCAAATAACGGCTCACCTAAACCCACGGGCATATTTTTGACTAAGCAACGAACTACGCCGCCTAAAGTATCGCCGTCTTTACGCGCTTTTAAGATCGCTTCTTCCATTTTTTTTGCGGCTTTTTTATCCGGGCATCTTACTAAATTACTTTCTATTAGTTTTTCATTAATATCTTGCAATTCGATTTCTGATTTAATTTCTGCAACACTCTCTACCCAAGAAAAAACCTGAATGCCTAACTCCGAAATCACTTTCAAGGCGATCGCTCCGGCAGCGACGTTGGATGCCGTCATTCTTGCAGAGCTTCGCCCGCCGCCCGCAGGATCTCGAACTTTATATTTTTGTTGATAAGTAAAGTCCGCATGACTCGGGCGATAAAGTTTTGCGAACTCATCGTAATCCTTCGATTTTTTGTTCTGATTTTTGATCAGCAAACTAATTGGCGTCCCTGTGGTTACACCATTAAAAATACCCGAAAGAATTTCGACTTGATCAGCTTCATTTCTTTGAGTGACTAAATGACTTTGCCCTGGTCGCCTTCTGTCAAGCAAAGGTTGAATATCGGCTTCACTAAGCTTGATATTCGCTGGACACCCTTCTACCACACAGCCAATTGCTGGACCGTGAGATTCTCCCCAGTTAGTCACTTTAAATAATTTTCCTATTGTATCGCCTGACATATTATTGCTCTATTATTTCTTTCTATCTAAATATCCCTCTCCCCCCCCTCTCACAACGGGAGAGGGAGTTTAACTATTCTCACTCCGTTTATTCCTAATGGAAAAACCGAGCAGTTCCCCTCTCCTTGGAAGGAGAAGGTTAGGGAGAGGTCGAAGGGTTAATATTAATAATTTTTCTGATAGTCTAAAGCAAACTCCATCAGAAAATCACTTCTTCACATCATTGGCTTTTGCTAACATCAAATTACTTTCCCGTAAAAATTTATCCGCATTGTCACCAAACCAATTAGAAACATCATTAAATAGTTCAGAAAATGCATGTTTATCATCTGTTTCTAACATTTCCAGTAACGCCGTCATCCTTTGCAAAAACCGTTTGACCATTGGAATATTTTTCTCATCCGAAAAAATAATATCACTATAAAGCTCAGAATCTTGCGCAAATAGTCGCCCTATCATAATAAGCTCTAACCGATAAATTGGTGAGCTTAACTCTAATACTTTATCTAAATCTATTTGCTCTTCTTTAAGGTGGTAACCGTAAGCAACTGTCGAAAAGTGACGCAGTACCTGCACAATCGACATCAGATGGTCATGTTCTTTAGGTTCGACAAAAGACAAATTTGCCCCCCAAATTTGCAATTGCTCAATAAACCATTGTGAACGTTTTTCGCCTCTGCCGTGACAAACTACAATCGTCTGCTTAGCGAGGTGCTCTATACCCGGGCCGAACATTGGATGCAAACCAACGACCGCACCTTGATGTGTTTTTAACATGGTTTTAAGCGGAGACTCTTTTACGCTGGTAATATCAACCAATACACAGCTTGAATTCAAGTTTGTCAATTTTTCAATAATTTGATTGGTTACTCGAATTGGCACAGCTACCATCACCAACGATGCATCTTTAAGCAGTGAGTCGCTATTTGACCAATCTTCTTTTTCAATAATATCGACATGATAGCCAGACTGTGTAAACAATTTAACAAACAATCGACCTAGCTGACCGCCACCTCCGATCACCACTATTTTTTCAGGTTGAGTTTGGCAAACTTCCGAGCGCGTTTTATTTTGCGTGACATAAGAGTCTCGCATAATTCGTCTGATCACATCTTCCACAAGATCTGGGGAAATATTTTTTTGTTCCGCCAGATTTCGTTTATTTTTTATTAAATCTTTTTCTCGACTAGGAACATACAAAGGTAAATCTAATTCCGCTTTCAGGCTTCCTACCTGGCTGGTTAATTCAAGACGTTTAGCGATCAAGTTGACCAACTCACTGTCAACTGAATCAATATCTTTTCGTACCTGTTCAAATGCGGCCTTTGCTTTATCTGTCACGATACCGCACCTGCTGAAGACTCAGTGAGTAAATTTTTTGAATCAAGACCACATTGGCTCATCAACTTCCAATAATTTGGAAAGGATTTATTAACAACACTTTGATCTTTAATCACAATTCCCGAAGTTTTAGCTCCTAAAAGTGCCATACTCATCGCCATTCTATGATCATCATAGGTTTCTATTTCTGCACTTTGTGGCACGCCACCCTCGATCAACAAATAGTCCTCTCCATACTCAACTTTGATACCTGCTTTTTGAAGCTCAGTTGCAGTATCCTTTATTCGGTTGGACTCTTTATAAGCGAGATGAGCAATATTTTTGATATGCGTTTTCCCAATTGCAAAACAGGCCATTACTGCCAACGTTTGCACCACATCGGGCATTTCTCCCATATCTACTTCGATGCCGCTTAATTGCGCGTCACTGATCGCAATTAGTTCATTATCTGATTTTTCAAAGCGCATTCCCATTTGTTCGAGTACGCTATAAAATTTCGACTCTCCTTGTAGCGAGTCATGATCAAAAGACTGAATACGAATTCTACCCCCCGCTATTCCTACTAATCCCATAAAATAGGATGCTGACACTGCATCACCAGGAATGCTAACGTTTATTCCCTGGTAATTCTGGTCAGGCTTAACTTCCAGCAGATTATCATCTCGGATCACCTCTACGTTGAGTCTATTCATCCAATTGATGGTCATATCGACATAGCTATTAGACACTTGCTCACCAACCAGGCTAATTTTTAATCCTTGCTCTAATAACGGAGCAATAATTAATAACGCACTTAAAAACTGACTGCTTCTGCCCGCATCTAAATGGCAGATATTCTTTGTTACTGGACCGCGAATCACTGCTGGTAGTTTTTGATTCTCAGACTGGATTTTCACACCTAACTCAGTCAATGCAGAAAATAGCTCGTGCATCGGACGAGTCGCCATTTTCTGTGAACATTCGATAGTTACTTCGACATTTTCTAATGCTGCAACTGCGGTGACAAATCGAGAAAAAGTGCCACTATGCAGAGTATTAAAACTAACAGACTGGGAAAGTGCCTGGCTACGAGGCTTAATTTGAAGCTGATTGCCTGTCTGTCTGAGATGATAGCCAAGCGCAGTAAACCCTGCTATGGCTGCTTGAATATCATCATTATCGACCACATTGTCTAACACAGATGGGCTGGAAGCCAAAGCACACAGGGGAAGCAGCCGGTTTGCGATATACTTACTACCAGGTAAGCGTACCACAGCATCTATCGCTTTACAGGGAATGATCTCTAGCACAGGATTATCTTTTTCTCAGCTTTTTAGAGTGAATCAAGTCGACTCTTCGATTGATAGCTAAATTAAACCGCTTTCCGATCAAAAAGTAAAATAACTTTTTGCTAATCTTGATCTGGTTTAATCATACCGGACACTTTAGTAAAGGAATATAGTCCAAAGACTGAAGTGTATTATGACAATAACGAAAGCACAGCGATGCCGTTACTGACAATTTACTGAACTTAAACTTTAATCCTGTTGGTGCCAATCAAGTTTGGACAGGTGAAATCACTTACTTAAAAACTGGTGAAGGCTGGGTGTACCAAGCAATCATCATAGATTTATATTCAAGACGAATAGTTGGTTGGCATATTGGAAAACGCATGACCACGGTCTTAATTAGTCAAGCAATGACCGCAGAAAAGTCACAGTATCGGAGTCATAAACTCAACAATTTCCTCCAGGTATTTTTGAATAAAGTAACCGCTTCCACCTAGAAATAAAGCAACACCTGAAGCAGCGTAGACTCTGTCGATCCTTTTCCACACCAATTCATAGTACTTGGAGCAGGCAAACCAAACCATAAAAATCGCACCGATCCAGAATAAAAAACCCATCGCGTACACATAAGCAAGCAATAACAAAGGAAACCCCGTAAAAATTGCATAGCTATTGTAAGCCACATAATATTTTTTATCATCGAACCACTGACCACTGATGACGAGGATTGCGACGTAAAAGCTTAATGGAACAAAAAAATAGAGTCCCGCTGAGAACATATAAACTTGCATACCGACACTATTCGGTAATAAGCCAGAATAAAAAATCAGCCAGCCAACTAGTAATAACATTAAACTAGTTAAACTCGTTTTAAAAATAAATGATTGACTCTCTTTTTTAAAGCCGAACTCGACCCAACCAGGATAGATACCCAATGAAAATCCCAGAAGTGCATTGATTAATCCTACGGCGACAAAACCCATAATAGAAGAGCTGAAATAATAGGCACAAGCACTCCAAAAAACCGATGCTATCAACAAGAATATGTTCGTATAATTTTTTGATTCGAATTTACAAATATAATGATTAACACTATGCGCTAACTGCAGTGTGAATAACAGCATCACGGGAATTAACAAATAAACTTTCTCTAACCAAAACAAAAGTAATATAAAAATTAAGTATCCGATTAACTCCTGTACCACCCGAGGCTGATTTTGTATCCACTTTATCGTTTTTCTATAGGTGTCAGCTAATGCTTTTAATAACTTTCCTAAATACTTTAACAGTAAATCTACGGACTTTAGCATCCAGGAAAAATTGCGCCGAATAAACTTTCTTAGCGCAATAAGGTAGAACCTGAAACGGTAAAAGAGCTTTTTCAACAACGGAAAGAAAACAGCTAAACCAATAAGTGCACCAATCACCATTAATCCAGTCGACAACCAATCAAACCTTTGTGTCTGTACAATATTTTCGGCTTCCGTTAATTTCTTTGGTAGCTGCCCATAAGTTAGCTCATAAGTTATTTCTTTTAGCCTTTGGTTTTCTTCATCATAGCTATCTTGAGAAATTGACTCACTTTGGTGAAGCTCTTTTAGTAATCTTGCTTGTGCTTGTACTTCTTCAAGAGTTTCAGCTTCATAACGTTCTTGCGCACCCGCAAATAATGAAAATAACGATAGTAAAATGATCAATAAAATTCTTGACATATAAAACCCAAAACAAACAAAGAAAAAAGTATAGACAAAATTAACAAAAATTTCCGAAATCGGCCAGCGATAACTTTGCAGTCTAAATAATTGCTACCAAAGCGTTACTTTATCGCTTCTTTGACTTAAGGTAAAGGTGCAGTATTATAGGTCTGGAATAAACATTTGCTAATCGCGTTAATTTTATTTGGAATCAATCAGGACTCTGAGCAATGTTAGGAAGTAATTTACTGAAGCTAGTTCTCACCTACCCTGTAGCGATTAGACTATTGATAGCAGCTACATTTTTCACTCTTACCTTCTACTCATCTTTGGTGTATTTCTCTACCAGTTTAGTAATTTTATCGCTATTAATCATATGGGTCATAAAAACAGCTGTCGAGAACAAAGATTTTCCTATTCTTGGCTCGGGAGCTTATTTATTGGCGTTCCGCTACATAGTGCTCGCTATTATGCTATCTATCAGTGGCGCTATTTGCTATTTTTATTTTGACAACAATATTTATGGGTGGATTTCGATCACCTTCAGAGTATTCTTCACTCTGATGTTTATTTTTAACGGACTTTTTATTGTCGCGTATCTGCTCCATAGAATAATGTTAAAATGGCAATTCGAATTCGTTCCTTACCCAGGTGATTTGAAAAATATTACCGACATAAATCTCAAATCTCTTGAAACAGAAAGAGTCATAAAATTTAATCAACAGCAAATTAATGATTTTTGTAAATTCCTCGAAAAAGGACGAATGAATCATTCGATGAAAACAATTACTAATTATGAATTAAAAATAATTGCTGATAATGAGACCCACACCTACTATTTTCATTACGAGTCGCTTGGTCCACAGGTAGGAGGTTTCACTCAAACGGTATTTAAACCTAAAAAAGAAGGACTACGAGAGTTTTTAAAACAAATAGAAACTGGGTATAATTCATCGCTAGCATTTAATAATCAATAAGCGCGTTGAAATGGTGCAAAACTAACAGGCTTGAAATGTCAATTATATATGGAATTCTTGGAACTTTTGCGTTACTGATGCAAGCCATGTGGGCGTTGCTGCCAGGCGCTTTTGGGGCATCTAATTTTAACGAAAAATACGGTTTCCCTTTTGGATTGTTGGGTTATTTGGCTTGGATTACATTAGTAATTGCTCACCCAGTTTCCTTATATTATCTCTGGTCGGGGATTTCCAACGATGCAGAAACTATTTATGCCTGGATCTTATTTCCTGTTCCATTTCATATTATTTTCTTCGTCGTTTTTGGTAGAAATGTCAGTACCAGATAGCACTTTCAAATCCTCTCTAAAGCAAACTTGAGCACCTCGACTTAGCGATAACCCGGCGACTAGCTAAGCTCCCCCAGCAATTTCGTTAGCAATTTCTCAAGTTGATTTTTCTCTGATTCACTCAAAGAACTAACCACCTCGTCAGAATCTGCAAACCTTTTGGGGGCTTCATTGTTGACTAGAGCAAGACCCTTTTTGGTTAAGTGAATAACGACTACCCTTCGGTCATTTGAGGCTCTTTTTCTTGCAATTAAAGACTTTGTCTCTAAGCGATCTAAACAAGCGGTCATAGCGCCCGAAGTTAATAAAACTGAATTTCTTAGTTCTGTTGGCGTTAGTTGATAAGGAGAACCTTGTCGTCTTAAAGTCGCCAATACATCGAAATCCGTGTAACCCAAACCAATATTCTCGAATAAGCGATTTGCTCTTTTAGTCAGGAGGTTACCTAAAATCATCAATCGCCCAACAATTCCCATCGAATCAACATTCCAATGAGACTCTTGCTTCTTCCAATTTGTAATCAATGTATGAATTACGTCTTTTGCCATTATGGTTCCTTGAATGATTCGATGATATTGGAGTTATAACTGTTAATTTTTTAGCATCTAAATACGAAGTTGCTACCTTTTACATAAGCCTGCAACATAACTTCACACCGAGTATCTTGATATAAAGATATATCTAATTTATACTTGAGTCAAATTTAATTCTTGTCGCTCATTTAACCTCATGAAAATTCCTCTCCGAGTCGCCGCACAAACGCCTTGTTTATTATTAGACGATAATAAATTACGAAATAATATCAGACAAATGATCGATCGATATCAAGGCAAAAATATTAATTTAAGACCCCACCTCAAAACCTCAAAGTCAGTCCACATCGCACAACTTTTTATTAAAGAAAAGATTCATCAATTTACGGTTTCAACTTTAAAGGAGGCTGAGTATTTCGTAACGAATGGGATCAAAGATTTATTTTATGCTGTTTCCATGATCCCCAATAAAATTAGCAGAGTAGTGGAGCTAAATAAGCAAGGCGCTAATATCAGTATATGCGTTGATAATATTGACAACGTGAAAGCAATCGCTGATTGCTCAGTGAATTGTCAAATAGAAGTTTATATTGAAATCGATGTCGATCAGCATCGCACCGGAATCAACCCGCATGATAAGGAGCAATTGGTATCTATTGCTAAACTTATTAACTCGTCAAAAAACCTTATTTTTAAAGGTGTTTTCGCACATGCTGGTGAGAGCTATTCTTGCCAATCGATTGAAGAAATAGCGGTTGCTGCACAAAATGAAAGAAAACAAACCGGTCTCGCAGCTAAACATATTGAACAAGAGGGAATTCATTGTGATGTCATTAGTGTTGGTTCTACTCCTACAGCTTCGGTAGGTGGAAATTACTTCACGATCAACGAAATGCGAGCAGGCGTTTTTGTTTTTCAAGATGTTTTTCAAAGTAATTTAAATGTATGCAGCCAAGATGAAATTGCACTGTCGGTACTCACCAGCGTGATTAGCCACTCAAAAGACAATAACCGACTAGTTGTTGACGCTGGTGGATTAGCTTTATCAAAAGATCGCTCAACCGCGTCACAAAATTTTGACTGCCGATATGGTCTAGTATGCGATCTCGATGGAAATATTATTGAAAATTTGATTCTTGATAATGTCAATCAAGAACATGGATACATCACCAGTCGAGACTCATCCCCGGTCGACTTCCAGCAATTCCCTATTGGTAGCCATTTTAGAATTCTACCAAATCATGCCTGCATGACGGCTTCTGCCCATGATGGTTATCATTTAGTGCAGAATAATAAGATTACCGAGTATTGGTCAAGAATCAACGGTTGGTAATTCCTCGTTTAATGAATTTTAAAAAATGGTTGTTTTATATTTGCTGTTTGTTCACTTCAATATCTCAAATAAAAACTATGAATCCAGCTCATATAGAAACATATTAAATTCCTGCATGAATAGTTGTACCATTTGGCCAGCCAGCAAAGTTAACGCCAAAATAGACTGGCGACGAGGTAGCCGTTTCTCCTCCCCTCATGATGCTATAACTAGTATGGACTTGTTTGTTATTCGCTACAGCTCCGCGTGCAGTTGCAGCACAACACGCATTTACACTTTGTCCCATAATAACCACATGAGTAATCTCTGCCGTATCCTGAACAAGTTGCACATTATCGAATCCGTTTGTCTCGAAAGCTCCTTTGCTGTAAACCCTGGACTGGGCAGGTATAGCAGAATTTAAATCCCTACTTAAATTATTATTAAATTGAGATGTAAAACCCGCATTTCCATTAGCACCATAGGCAACCAGAAACACCGGAAAACCAAACCGTTTTGCACGAGCTAATAATCCCGATTGCATACGATGGCAAGTATCTCGATCTCTTGAAGTGTTGCCATCGGTTGTTGACTCGTCAACGATGATCACCCCAGCTTCGACACCCTCGATAGACCATCGATTCATCTTGTCAAGAAGTCGCTGATTTACATAGTTTATTGGCATTATTTAGTCCTCATTTATAATTTTATTGAACATCCTAATCGAACCAGCATTGTACGCGCGAGCAATACAGAACAAATTTAAATTTTCTTTCTTAAACCTTTTTTATCCAGCAAGATTATTAATTTAAATCAAATGATTAATCACTAGTTCTTGCCTGGTTATCAATATCCGAGTCCATCACCTTTCCTTCTAAGTTTCCAGCAATCCTTTCTTCAGACAACCCAACCTTATCATCCCTTGCTATTGCACTTTGCTCATTTTGAGAACGTGTTTCCTGATTAACCTGATAAATACTACCAGCAGAAGCTAAATCTTTTTCACTAACACCTGCAATAGTTTCACGATTCCCTAAAAACTCCTTCATTTCATTAGTAATTTTATCAAGATCATCATCTGCTTTATGCAGCTCTAATATGCGTCGGTAATTTTCTAAATTATGACTGCCACTTTCCGCGAAACAACAAGTTCGTAATCTACTGGTCAGAATCCATGGTGTTATACTCGAACGCACAACCACATTTTCTGAACGGGTACTGTCATGAATGCTCGCTCCGGTACTGACTTTTGATTCCGAATAAGTACCATGACATTGAAAGTAAACGATCAATGATTCGAAATGCATTTCTGACCAAAAAACCCGCGCGGTATTGCTAATGATTTGTCCAAAAATCCAGATAAGTATCGGATAAATAAGTGCGTCTACTGCTGGTATCAATTCACTAGAAATTTTTGTAACCGGTTCTATAGCCAGATAAAAATAAACTGCAGCCACAGCTAATAATGATTCACCAACAATCGTGCCAAATATTTTCAATTGCTTAAACAAAGGGGTAATTGAAAGCGCCTTAAACACTGGCTGAGTTTCTTGCACCATCTCTCCAGAAAATTTTCCTTTATCGTTACTACCCTGCTCGATTAATTGGGCATCAAAATCCCTATAAACTCGATTAGGAATTTCCCTATAACGCCTATTAGCCATCACAATATTTTCAAAATTAATAAAAACCTCTTGCGGATGAATGCTTTCCTGCCAGTTGGTTCTAAATTCTGACACTTCAGTTACTGGGTTCGATAGTTTGGCACGCATAAAAACAACAAACAAACCATAACTGGTGGCAATCACGGCCAATAAAGTAATAAAAGTAATATAACTACCAGCAGAAAGCGGTAATTCTGGTAAAGAGAAAACATTGTGGTGAATATAACTGAGTGAAACAGGTGCGAAAATAGAAAATGCGATCATTGCCACGATGCCACCCGAACCAGAAGATTGAAGCGCGACTTTCAAAAGCCGCTTTAACGGTGAACGCCGTTGACTCCAGATCAAAAACAAATAAGCGGCAAGTAATATAGTTAACCAATCGAGAACTGGCGTATTGCTAATATCAGTCAAGCCAGTACTTCCGGAAAACCAGGCCAGACCGTAACAAAGAAAAGCGAGTAAACTATAAACAAGACCAGAACCTAGTTTTTGCGCCAGGTTTCTAATTGGATAAGGCATAAATAACAACTTGGGCATAAGAGTATGAAGCATTCTCGCCAACCAGCCTTGCGGCTCTGCGAAGGTGATATTTTTTCTTCCCATCAGCATCTGCTCGAGGTCTTTATCACCGTATCCAACATAAGGCTCCCTAACGTGCGACTCACTCTTACCAACATTTCTGGCTAAACTCGCCGGAACTCCACGCCCCACGTAAAAACGCATCATCTTAAAAAGCCCCTTGCCTATTGCGATAATGCCATTACTTAATAACAAAATACCAATCCCGAGAGACAACCACCCGGCTAATTTATCACCATTGGTAACCAACTCTTTTACCGAAAACAACGCAACAATACCAAGAACCGTAACAATAAGCCCTCGTACGGTTAACACAAATCCTTCAAATTTAAACGGATTTTTTATACCTAACGTATCCGAGCCATATTCAAATGCCATAACTATCAGCCTTTATCCAAAGTTTATTAATTTGTAAATTTATCTTGTGCTCTTTATGAAACATAAGTCAAAACCTTCTTTACCTTTCCAGCCACTCAACAAAATCATTTACTGAATGTACCAGGCGATCTTTGGGCGTTTCTAATAACGCTGCGTGATCGCCATCCGCAAGCACTACCCATTGTTTGTTCGCATTGGGTAATCGAACGAAAAAACGAGCATGAGATTCTGAATCCGCTAGTGGGTCATGCTCAGCTTGCAACAGTAATAAGGGAATTTTTATTTCGCCTGCATCTAATTGATCCCACTGCAATAACTGATTCCAATCAGCTCGATAAGGATCAGCCTTCAATGATTCTTTGACATAAGTGTCAATTGCTTTTTGGGAAATTGAATTCGGCGTGATAAAATCACTCGCCGCATTTTTTGCGGTATTTTTTTCTCTTAATGGTTTGTCGTTGCCCACAGAAACTTTAACTTTCTCTTCGGGATCAATCGGATATCCGTAAAGAATAACAGCTTTTGCTAAATCCGGATTTTGCTGAACCATTAATTGCGCCACCATTGATCCATAAGACCAGCCAAATACGGTGGGTTTTGTAGCCGTATTTTGCTCTATCCATCTGACTATATTTGCGACATCATTCGCCGCTTTATTGGGGGTATTCCATCCACTTTTATCGCGTGGCGTTTCACCATAACCTCTGGCATCTAGCGCCCAGACGCTAAAGCCAAGCTTAACCAAATTATCCATGACTGAAAGCCGTTCACCTTCAACTTGCAAATCAAAATCAGGCAGAGAACTCCAAGTACGTCCATGCAGTAGTAAAATTTCTTTTGGCTGTTCGAGTTTTTCGATTGGTTGCTTGTGCCACAAAGTCATCGGATGACCATTTGAATCGACAATACTTTTCTCAAGTGTCACTGCATGTAAGTTGAACGAATTTAGTCCAAAAATTAGAAATATTACACCGGCAGATTTTAACAAATTCATAACCTTTCCTCTCCCCCAAACCTCTCCCGAAAAGCGAGAGCGGGACAATATTATTTTGCTACTTTATAAACCGCATCCGCTACAGCTTGATGCGCGCTCTTATTTAATGCTGAAGGAACTAGCGCATCTTCCTTCGCTAAATTAGATAAAGTCTCTGCCGCCGCTATCCGCATTTCGTGAGTTATTTCTTTTACACCTGCATCGAGCGTTCCACGAAACAATCCTGGAAACGCCAACATGTTGTTTACAATTTTCCCGCAAGTGGCGAAGCGCGCACCTTGCTCAATCGCAATATTCGGCTCAATTTCCGGATCAGGATTGGTTAGAGCCATAATGATCTGTCCTTCCCTCACCATTTCAGGTTTTATTAATCCTTTTACGCCTGTCGTTGCAACAACTATATCTGCTTTGTTCATCAGTTCCGCTAAATTAGCAGGGTGCCCACCCAAATCGCTAAGACGTTGCAACGCATCTTGATTAATATCTGCACCTAAAACATCTTTTACACCATAGTCTTTCATAAGACTACAGATCCCAATTCCCGCCGCACCTAAGCCAACTTGACCAAACACACAATTTTTTATATTGACTCCTGAGCGCTTGGTGGCGGTCAACAATGCCGCGAGAGCCACTATAGCCGTACCATGTTGATCGTCATGGAAAACTGGCTTGTCCAGTTGCTCAATTAATGCTCTTTCAATGTCAAAACACTCAGGCGCTTTAATATCTTCCAGCAAAATTGCTCCAAAAGATGGCGAGATTGATTTTACTGTCTCGACAATTTTTTGACTGTCTTTTTCTTTCAATAAAATCGGGATGCCTGAAAGCTCTACCAACTCAGATAAAATTGCCGCTTTGCCTTCCATAACTGGCAAACCAGCTTCAGCGCCGATATCACCGAGTCCTAATATCGCCGTTCCATTGGTGACAATCGCCACCGTATTCTGAATATTAGTATAATCTTTAATTTTATCGGGCGAATCTTTGATTGCCTCACACACACGAGCCACGCCAGGGGTATAAACATCGCGTAATATTTCGAGAGAATTAATGGCAATCCGAGAAGTCGTTTGGATCTTACCACCTTTATGTCGATTGAAAACTCTGTCAGACTTGCCGACCATTAAAGTCTCGGGTAATTGATTAATTTGCTCAATCAAATCATTAATATTAAGCGTATCATCATATTCAATGGTAATTTCCCAAATCGTATCTTTGTCCAAACGACGAACTGCATTTAGGCCTTCGACAGTAACATCCAAACCTCCGATGACACCGAGTACTTTTGCCATATTTCCGGGTTTGTGAGGAGCTTCTACTAACAGTATTTCTACGACGCGCATGGGGTTTATCCAAGCCAGTAATTTAAGGAGCTAGACTAACAGGTTTGTTGAAGGTGGGACAAGTATTGAAAAGTTTGAATTCAAATATTCTAAATCCAATCCCAAGGGCAGGACTAACAAGTAACTATATGTAATTAAAGGAATATTCGCGATTTCAAACCAAATATTTTTTTGTTATATTAGTGATAACTCTAACATGATCGATTAAACCTTATTATGGATAGAATTGAGTCAAGTTGGATAGATGATGTTAAATCTTCGACCTTTGATTTAAGAGATCTTGCAGAAAACATTGAGCAACAAGTTGCTGATTATTTAGCACTTGAATTCGTAGATGGCTCTACATTTAAACTTGATTTTGTAGGAGGTTTTATTCTTAGGCAGAAACCAATCAAATGTTGGGAATTTGCTCAGACACGAATGTACGTTACGGTTCAGCCTTACTTAGACAACTTCTTGACTAGTCTTACAGAAAAAGATGTCATCCTCAAAAGTAGCTAATATAAAAAATAACCCCCCATTATTTGCAAAAAAAATAACAATTCGCTATCTTAATATCTTAATATCTTAATATCTTAATCACAACTCCCTTAGGAGGGAATAATGCTAAAAAAAATAATAATTGCTTCGTTTTTGTTCTCATTAACCCAAATCGCAACCGCTGATGAATTTCTTACGGCAGAGCAAGTGAAAAGTCTATTCACTAATAAAACCTTTGATATCCACAACATCGTGAAAGACAAAAAACTTCAAGGCTTTGACTCTGACGACGGAAAACACTTAGTTTATATTCCACACAAAGATAAAACCTCAAAGCGAAAATGGTGGTTAGATGGAAACAAGCATTGTACTAGTCACCCTAAACGAGGCGACAGCTGCAAACTAATAACAATGATCAAAGAAGGTGTTTATCACGGAATTACAGATGATAAACACACTCATACATTAAGCAACTTCCGTGATGGAAAGAATTTTAAAAAATAAATTTCCTACTAAACAAGGATGTTTAGCTAAGCTTTTTGTCAAATAACTCACCACTTCCCGCACCACAAGCAATAATCGATTTCATCATACTTTCCACGTTAATATCAGGACAAAGTTCCACGAATTTTTCTGGAACATGGTAAATATTTCCCGAAGTCGGATTTGGACCAGTCGGCATAAACACCGTATAACTTCCATCTGCATGTTTTGAAGTGACAATGGCAGTCACCGTTGTGGGACATTGTTCGCCAAATAATTGCACTCTCGCGACTTCTCCGCTTGAAAAAGGCGACGATTCAGAATCACCGAAAAACTGCATCACAATTTCTTTGATTAATTTATAACCTGGCGCAAGTTTAACTAGATATTGATCAAAGTGACCGTGCAACCACTTGCCTATACTCGTTGAAACGATTGAGCCGACACTAAAACAAATCGCAAAAATAGTGATGACAACAATTACATCAGCGGCAAGTTCAGGAAAAAAGAAATGCTTAATCACATAATCTGTGAGCGGCTGGATCAAGTCAGTTATAAAGAAAAACGCCCATTTAAGAATAAGTCCCAAAATGACTAGCGGCAGTAAAACCACTACTCCACCAAATAATGTTTTACGGATCAGCAACTTAATCGTCATTTATTCTCTCCTTTACGGTAATATCGCTATTTTTAGTTATGTAGAAAAATGCTCAAAAAGTTGTAAATTTCTGTGAAATATCTAGATTTGAAGTCAATGAGCCCTACTATCAATGGTAGACTAACCAGTAAAATTCAAGTCAATACAACCAAACCTTTTGTAATCAATTATTTCAAGGAATAACCAATGTTAGACGCAATCAAGCAATTTTTTGAAAAACTCGCCTCCACAGAAGAAACGACTGCGGAAGATAAAGAACATGCGATCCAACTCGCTGTCGCCGTATTATTAACTGAATTAATGCGCATTGATAACAACATCACAACAGAGGAAAAAGCACATCTAAATCGCCTACTTGATGAGCAATTTGCATTGACTCAGGATGAAAAACAATCACTCATCAATATGGCTGGAGAAAAACTCAATGAATCAACCGACTACTATCAATTTACCTCGGTGATCAATATCCACTTTGACCAAGCGGAAAAACTTAAAGTGATCGAATCTCTTTGGCAACTCGCGTATATTGATGGCAAGTTAGATTCCCACGAAGAACATTTTATTCGAAAAATTCATTCGCTATTACATATTTCTCATAGCGACTTTATGAAATCCAAACATAGAGCTTCCCAATAACATGAACTCGTATTTCAGAATAAAAAGCCGGTAGAAAAGATAGAATCTGTAGCTATATAGCTCGTCTAGGATAGCTATTTCACGGACAAACATGCCAAAATACTCGCAGAATTAAAATTAAGCTTGCGTTGAAACAATGAAATATCAAGATTGTACCAAAATTGTTATAAAAGTCGGTTCTGCCTTGATTGCTCCCAGTGGAAATGGCTGTACGGCGCAATATACCCTGCCAATCGCTCGATTTATCCACCGATGTTTGGCCGATAAAAAACAGGTGATATTAGTCTCATCAGGAAGCGTTGCAGCGGGTCGCAATGAAATCATCTACACCGACAAATGGCCTACATTAGCTCAAAAACAAGCAATGGCAGCAATAGGTCAACATGCCATGATGGCTAATTGGAAACGCTTTTTCGACGAACCTTGCGCACAAATATTAGTCACTCATACCGATCTCAAAACGCCAAAAAGTAGAGCGAATATTCGCAATACTATCAATGAGTTAATTGACAACCATGTACTGCCAATCGTTAACGAAAACGATTCGGTTGCCACCGAAGAGCTGAAAGTAGGTGATAATGACCAATTGGCAGCGATGATGTCAATATTAGCTGAGGCAGATCTATTTATGATCTGCTCTGACGTAGATGGTCTGTATACTAGCGACCCAAATTTGGACGATCTAAAACAGCTTAAACGCGCGGAGCGAATCGATTTTGTGGAAAAAATAGATGAAAAAATCATCGCCCTCGCTGGTGGTACTAACAATCACATAGCAACTGGAGGCATGCAAACCAAAATAGAGGCAGCAATAAAAGCTACCGAGGCAGGAATAACAACCTTGCTGTTTAAAGGTAGTCTGTCAGAAAATTTCGAGCAATTTATCAAAGGTGATCAAATCGGAACATTATTTAAGGCGCAAAACTCCGCGCTGAATGCTAAAAATGGCTGATTTTTAAGCAGTTTATCCATCACTTTTTGTTTGAGAAACAACATGTTATAGTGCGAAAATATTCAATCGATACTATTTCTTGTACTATGAATCACACTGTCAACGATTTCGTTAAAAAATGCCAACAATCCAGTCAAACGGCTTATGAGCAGTTCAAGTTATTACTCGATAAACTAGACAATTTGAAAACTCGCTCAGATGCGAGAGAGTTTTTAGTTGAGCTTAAAGATCACTTTAATCAACAACAACCAAAAGAGTGTCACTTTCAATTTTTAGAACAGAATATTCTCGATGAAAATGACAACACCGTCGCCTTAGATTTATTGCAATTTCCCAGCACATTCCTGCCTGAAGCTTGGTCTTTTACTTTTTATGAAGGGTTAGTTCGTTACCCGACTAATCAATACAAAGATAAAAAAATCGTAGAACTAGGTTGTGGAATCGGATGGATCAGTATTGCCCTCGCTTATCGTTACCCACTAGAAAAAATTGTTGGATTAGATATCAACCCGAAAGCGATTACCTGCGCGCGACTCAATTTATATTTGAATAGTTTGGCAAGCGATAAATCAGCGTTGCTAAATCGCGTTAGTTTTTTTGAGTCTGATCTCTTAACTTATTTTGACAATCAAACAGTATCTCTCGATAAGATTATCGGTTGTATCCCGCAGGTACTCAGCCCCGAACCAGAAGTTATGGAAACTTTAATTGAAGAAACGGCGAGCGACGAATACCTACAGTCACTCAGTAATTATTCGGCAAAACAAGGCTTTATAGAAGATCAATTTGGACTTGGTCTGATCGCAAGCGCCGTTGAACAAGCCATTCCTTTATTGGAAGCCAACGGGAAATTAATTTTGAATTTAGGCGGTCGCCCCGGTCGCTCTGTAATTGAAAGGCTAATGCAAAGACGAGGGTTTAAAGTACGCCGCGTATGGCAAACTCAAGTAGAGCAAGCAGCAGATACAGAAATAGACGAGCTTGCAAATATTGAAAAAAATACGGGGCATCGTTTTGAATTCTATATGTCACAAAATGCGTCAACACCAGTGAATGCAAGAACCGCTTTGGCGTTTGCTCAGTCAGGTGGAAAAATCTATCATTCAGTTGATGTTTACGAAGCACGAATGTTATTCCCAGAAAAAGTGAAAGCTATTTTTAGCTCAATTGGACAAATGGGTTCGTCTACTAGCCAAGTTATAAATCAAGCGTCTGGTAAAGAATTAAGTAGTGCTATTGATCTCACATACGAGCATTATTACGACGCAGAAGAACGACTTTCATTTCTCGCTTTTTTTGCAAAACTATTAAGTAATTTCAATCATTTTGGATATGAATCAACCGCTGGTTTAGATTATTTTAGGCAACAATTAGTAGAGTACTTTCGATACTATCTAAATGTTAATATTGATATTGATTCAATTTTCATTACGCCAGGTCGAAGAGAGTTGGTTGCTAACTTACACACCAATTATCAACCAAAATTAACTTTAGTCGCTAAATCATTGAGTCACTTAATTCCTGATGATTTCGATAACGATACAACCCAAATATTAGAAACTCCTTCTCAAGTCGAATATTTGATCGACCTTATTAACAATTTAAAACCGCAACTAGTGATCGCACAGCTTGATAGTCATGAGATCCGCTCTAGCAAAACTGTTGAGCAATTAGTCAAATCTTCGATACAGAATAACACCATTCTTATAATCGATTTAAGTAATGATTTTGATCTCAGCAGCAGTCCTGAAATCCATGGTGTTTATCGTTACTTATCTGAAGAGGAATTACCTGAAAATATTATTCTGATGACCGCACTCACTAATAATCGTGTTTATGACAATTATATGCTCAACATCACCCTTACAAATAATCAAACCATCATTCAACACTTAAATGACTCCGCAGAATTAACTTACAGTAGAACATCAGTTCTAAAGCAATATTATTACGGACACCTGTTAGAAGAACTTTTATTTTTTCAACGTTCGCGTATTTCAGATAAAACAATTGATAAAATGTCTACTAACCAATCAACTTCGGCACTTTCCCTTTGTAACGATGCACAGCTAGCATTTGATCATCCGGCTATGAAAGGAAACCATCTTGACTTTGATGACAATACCATTCGCATGGATTACGGCGAAAATGAACTCCCATCGCCATCTTTATTAAAAGAAGCACTGTTTGAAAGTTATCTAACCAGAAACTCGAGTTTTAACGCTGAAACAATTAAAGAAAATCTAAATCTGTTTCTATGTAAACGATTTGATGCACCGAGAGAAATTTACTCAAAAATATTACTAGGAAATGGCGTTGCCCCTATTTATTCTGCTCTACTAAATATGTGCGCTAAAGATAAATCTACTTTGAATATGCCAACGGGTGGCTATGGATATTTTGATTCTGCAGCTAAGTACCAAGGTCTAAAAATAAACCATATAAAAACTAAAGAAAATAACTTGTTCAAATTAGATAGTGGAATATTACAACAAGAGCTAGCAAAGCAAAATGGTAGCTGGTTATTCTTAAACGCACCGGTGGTAAATCCCACTGGGGCGATATACTCAGAACAGGAACTTAATGATATTCTGGACACCGCTTTAAAAAATAATGTCAGTGTAATAATTGACTCCATTTTTAGTGGCTTAGAGTTTGATCGAAACATCCAATGCAGCCTCAAGAAAAATATTTTACGGTTTTCAAAGAGCAGTCAATCTCAACTGGTTATCATTGGCGGTATTTCAAAAGAATATTCCGCAGGCGGTTTACGCTTTGGTTATGCCTGGTCTACTTCTCGCAAATTAATTCAATCAGTACAAAGTGAAATAATCCGCACACCACACTTCACTTTAAACTACTCTGTACAAAAAATTATAGCCGCGCAGTTAAATAAAGATCTCTATCTCGAAACTCACTTATCAAATCAGGCAAATATTTTGGCAAACAGAGCCAAGTCCTTAGCTGTAATATTGGAATCTAAAGGCTGGAAAGTACTTCCTCCCTCGGGAGGATTATTCTTAGTCGCAAAACCTGAAGCTTTTATCAATAAAAATGGTTATTCCAATATCGAAGGTGGTGATTTAGCAACCAAAATACTATTTAAGCAAGCAAATATTGTGATCAATAATTCTACCTGGACTGGTTTACCTGGCTATTGCAGATTCGTTCTATCGATTGACGAAAAAGACTTTCACAAGGCTATAGAGAGGCTAAAAGATTTTGATTTAAATTAACTTGAAACTGAACGCCATATAATATCTGACGACTTTAAAATCTATATTTCTTTCGCCACCACATCATAAGAGGTAAATTTTCTAATATTAATCACTCCAGTATCAAACAACAGATACTGACCCTTGATGCCCATTAAAGCTCCTTCAACAAGTCTCGTTTTATCAAAGTTGTGGGATTTTATTTTTGTTGGAAATTCGAGTACAGGGTAATCGATTGTCACAACTTCACTTTGTACCTCTTCAATATCATCGACCGGAAAAGATTTTATAACATTATCCATATTATCTTGCAGCTGATCTTTCAAGGTATTCGCTTCTGCACGCATATCTCTATCAGTCTGGTTCTCTTTTAGCATTGTTCGCCAATTAGTTTTATCCGCAATTAAATCTTTGAACGCCATTTCAACGAAACCAGATTGCTGACGAGTGTTTACTTTGTAAATAATAGTTGCTTGAGTTGCTCCCTGATCTATCCACCGAGTTGGTATCTGGGTATGACGCGTGATCCCGACTTTTAAACCGGAAGTATTCGACAAATAAACATAATGAGGTACAAAACAGTTTTTTTCGCCCCACTCTGGTTCTCGACAAGTACCTTCATGATAGTGACATGTTTCAGGCTTCATGATACACATATCGCATTGGGCTAGTTTTTTCATGCAAGGATAGCAAAAACCTTGCGAGAAACTTTTCTTCGTTTGTTTTCCGCAGTGTTGGCAGCTGATATTTCCTGAGAACTCTAGCGATAACGATTTTCCAATAAACTGGTTTAAAGGTAATTCTTCTTCACCAACGGGCAAAAAATAATTAACTGGTGAACCGTCAGACTTTTGAGTGAGTTCTGAGCGCATTTTTTTTAGATTACCGCTTATCATTATATTTCCTTAGGTAAAGGGATTGTTAGAGTGAAAAACTACTTTCAAGATGCATTGATTTGTTGGTTATCGGGTCTATAAAATCAAGCGATTTTGCCAGCAACTGTAGTGGCGAAGAATAATCGTTTTTCACCAGTTGCTTGAGCAACGGATAAAATCTATCATTGATGATCGGCATACCTAGAGCGGATAGATGTACTCTTAGTTGATGTTTTTTTCCTGTCACGGGCATCAATTTCAGTAAGTCGTGATCGCTCCTGCTCTCTAGCAATTCGATTTTAGTTTCCGAATTAGCTGAGCCTGATATTTCTTTCATTCTAAAAAATGGTTCTCCCTTTACCAATAAACTTTTATAAATTATCGGACAATCAACACTGGCTCTATTGACTCGCGCATGATAAGTTTTAACAATTTTTTTATCGGAGAAAAGTTTTTGATATCGATGCCTGATTTTTTGATGCTTGGTCAAAAGAACTAATCCAGCCGTTTCTCGATCTAATCGATGACATAATTCTAGCGAATCATTATTCAGGCGTTTTCTAAGCCTAACTAAAAGTGTATGATGCAAATAATCACCGCTGGGTGCGACCGGCAGAAAATGTGGTTTATCCGCAATCAAAATATTATCATCTTGGAAAACTATTTTTTCTTTAAATGGAATAGATACTTCGCTCGCAAGCTCACGATAGAAAAAGATATGTTGTTCGCATTGGTAGGGACTACTTGCAAATAATACTTCCCCATTTTCTGCGATAACTTCTTTGTTTTCAAAACGATGATTGACTTGCTCAAGAGACAAATGAGGGAATCGTGATAAAAAATAGTCCAGCATCGTATCCCATTCACCTTTAGGTAGAAAATGACGATTGGGCGAAACACCTTGTTTAACAGGCAGTGGCGATGAGTTATTGTTTTGCATTATCTAAACTATTAGTTATTTCACTATAATTGAAGCTTTTACAATAAACAGTTTTTCACTAGTTTTTCCAGAACGGCTGCCATATTTTTCTATTTTTTGGAGTACCTCAAGACCTTCCACCACTTCCCCAAAAACCGTATGCCGCCCATCTAAATGCGGCGTTGCTTTAAAAGTAATGAAAAACTGACTGCCATCAGTTGCAGGTCCAGAGTTAGCCATACTCAAAATACCTGCTTTATTATGTTTAAGATCCGAATCAAACTCGCCCATGTAGCTATAGCCTGGGCCTCCTACTCCCACTCCTAATGGATCGCCACCTTGCGCCATAAAACCAGGAATAACTCGATGAAAAATAAGGTTATCGTAAAAACCTAAAGTCGTTAAATAAATGGTGCTCGAAACATGCATGGGCGAACTTTTTTCTTTTAGTTCGATGAGTATAGTGCCTTTGTTTGTTTGCAGACTCCAAAAGTATGTACGCCCTTCAGAAAAACTTAACTGCGGAGGTTTTGGAAGCGCTTTTTGCTTCCAGCCTTCACTTGAATAATCAATTTCCGATTCCGCAATAAAGCTTTCTATTTGAGCGATAGCTTTATCTTGCTGGCTACATGAAAATAGTAAACTACAGGTGGTAATTATTATTAGTAAAAAAGGTAGCGATGAATATTTTTTGAGATGAAACATAAATAATAATCTTCCATATTTTTAGCGACAAAATTTAATACAGCGGCAATGTTGAATACTAAAGTGGTAATTAAGCTAGAACATTTTTAGCACGCAGTATACACTCTATTGAGAACATCTGAAATATCTAAATTTATTGTGAGTACTGGTTGGAAATTTCTATTGATCGAGTTTCAAAATTTGATTCATCAATGCTTCGGCTAATTTTTTAGAATTAATAGGTTTAGCAAGATATTGATTCATGCCTACGTCTAACGCGATTTCTATGTCACTTGCAGCAGTATTTGCCGATAACCCTATTACTGGAAGTAAGTCATAAGCGTGATTTCCACGTATTTTACTTGTACAGGTTAAACCATCCATTACCGGCATTTGAATATCCATTAAGACTGCATCGAAAGTATTCGATGTCAGCAACAGTAAACACTCAACACCATTTTGTGCTTCGAGTACTTCTATTTTGAATCTTTCAAGCATTTTCCTCGCAACTAATCGATTAGTGACATTATCATCAACAACAAGTATCCTTTTGCCCGCTAACGTTTGCTCTTTCTGATTGTTAGCAATTAATAAGCTCTTCTCCTTTTGCTTATTAAAACTTTCCTCCGATTCTTGCGCAATCGATTTATCAAGTTGTAACCTGGCGGTTAAGTGAAATTCACTGCCGATGTCAATTTGACTTGATACCCACAACTCGCCCCCCATTAATTCGCATAGTTTCTTACATAAAGATAAGCCGATTCCCACTCCTTCATATTCGCGCGTAATGGAAGTATCAACCTGATTGTACGCATCAAACAGCCCTGAAACTTGCTGTTTGCTCATACCAATACCAGTATCTTTTATAACAAAGTGTAATTCCGTACGCACTTTATCAATAATTTTTGATGACATATTCAGTTCAATTTTCCCTTTATGAGTAAATTTTTTAGCATTATCTATAATGTGGACCAACACCTGAGTGAGACGTAAGCTATCACCTACTAATTTTTCTGGTATGTTTTTTTGAATATGGATTATTTGTTTTATGTCGCCAGAATAGGAATTGCCATTAGCGCTGACGTTAGCAAATTTGGCTTGCCTTTTTACATTATCAATCAAGGAACTAAGGTTAAAGGGTACCGATTCTAGCTCCATTTTTTCTGCTTGAATTTTGGATAAATCTAAGATGTCATTAATTAGTTTTAACAAGGTATTCGCTGAGGAGGAAATTGTATTAATCTGCTTTCCTTGTGAATGATTTATCTTAGTCTGTTCGAACAGTTGCGATATTCCTATAATTGCGTTCATTGGTGTTCGCAATTCGTGACTCATATTGGCTAAAAATAGATCTTTCACACTACTCGCTTTCTCTGCTTGCTGTTTTATTTCTTCAAGAGAGTTTTCTTTTCGTTTTCTGCGTTCGACCTCCGACTGAAGACTTCGATTGGTTCTAATCACAATTAAGGTAACACCAAACATTAGACTAGCGATTGGTAATAACCAAATTAAAAGTGTTTTTAGTTGAGTCGAAAAATCTAATTGTATAGATATCCATTTATTAGTAATACCTCTGCGCGTATTATCATCAACAGTTAATAATGTTTTTCTCAAGATATCCACTAAAGGTTCCAGCCCTTTCCTTACGCCCATAGCTATTTTCAATTCGTGCGATGTGGATGCGGCGATTTGTATATTCTTCATTTTCTCACGATTAATTATATAAGTAGTAGTCGCTAGATTATGAACCAGCGCATCAATCCCTCCATCTTGCAAATCGACAAGCCCTTCTTTTGCAGATCCAAATATCTTTAACTTTATGTCTGGATGCTCATCTCTCAGAATACTTTCTGGCGGTGTGCTGCCTTCCACACCAACAACTAAACCAGCTAAATCCTTGAGACCATTAATTAATGGCGAATCAGCATGAGTTGCTATAACAAGCGGCACACTAATATAATTGTTGGTGAAATTTAGATAGCTTTCTCTTTCACTGGTACTAACAACCGCAGACAGAATATCAATTTGTTTTTGCTTCGTTAACTCCAAAACTTCAGCCCATGCAAGCCCAACTTCTGGAACTATTTCGATCTGCAACTTATCTTCAATTAAGCGAATATAATCCGAACTTATACCTGAAAACTCACCTGTTTGATCCAAAGATTCAAATGGAAGTACGGCGGGCGAGACCCCTAATGCTAGTTTTGGATGACGTATCAACCAATCATTTTCTTCAATTGTTAGACTCGGAACTTTGGGATTTACAATACTTTCAAAATAAGAACTCTCTGCTTGCATCCATTTTTTTTCTAAAGATAAAAGTTGCTCAATTGGGATAGTTCTTAGTCCTTGATTAATCAACTTCAATAAATTAAAATTTTCTTTCAAAATTAAGCCGTGCGATGTATTTGTTACGATTATTTCGTCGCCAATTTCCACCACGCCTTGCAAACCTAAAATGCCTATTTGCGCGCTCATGTGAGGAGTTTCTGCCACTATCGCATCAACTTTACCTTCGATAAGATCGAAGATGATTTTTTCACTATCATCGAAACTGGTGACATGAAGTTTTGGATAGTTTGATTTTAAATAAAGCTCTTGATAGGTCCCTCTCGGAACCGCTACTATTTCACCATTTTTCATCTCAGCTAAAGAAGGATGGTCGACTCTATCAGATGAAAAATAGGTTGCCGTTCTAATTTTCGTTATTGGTATACTAAAATTAGCCCACTGATTTCGCTCTTCGTTAATAAACAGTCCTGCAAGCATATCGACTTTCTTTGACTTTATTGCAGATAGATGATCTACGTAATCCATTGCGATTATTTCAATGGGTATGCCTGTGTGTTTTGACCATAGTTTCCAAAGATCGATATAATAACCAGTTGGTTGACCACTGGGAAGTAATGTTGATAACGGCGGATAGTCTTTTATAGTTGCTATTCTAAATGGGCGATCTTTAATATTAAAGTCGGTATGTTCAAGATTTTGGGCTACTTTATTAATTTCATTTTGCGCATAAAGATTACCTGTAAACAAAATTGATAAAACAACAAAATACTTCATCAGATAAAATAGAAATTTAAAACTCCAATTCTGTAATAAGATATTAATCATTACTTCTCCAAAATAATGAGTTAGTATCTTTGTCCGAAGGCTGTTGTTGAGCGCAGAGTTTTAATTGCTCAACCAGTACTTTTAAAAGAGTCTGAAATTTAAGAGGTTTAGCGAGATGAGCGTTCATTCCGGCGGTAATAGCCTGATCAATATCCTTTTGCATCACGTTGGCGGAGAAAGCGATCACGGGTAATTCCGAAAGCCGCGAATTTTCTCGAATCAACTTTGTCGCTTGAAAACCATCCATTACAGGCATTTGTAAATCCATTAAAACTAAATCAACTTCAGACTCTTTTAGTTTTTCTAGAGATTCGACCCCGTTCATTGCAGTGCTTACAACAACGCCTACTTTTTCTAACATCTTTTTTGCAATCGCTATATTTATCAGATTATCATCAACGATCAGTACTTTCTTTTTGCTCAACAGACTTGCATAGAAAGAAACTGCGTCAATATCAGCCATTTTAGTCGAACCTAGCTCGACGGCTGTATGTGTTATATTGTCCTTATCACCAGATTTGAATATTTGATGTGAATTATTTTGCGTTAATACCTGATTTATGGGAGAGGTAATCTCTTGGTCTAACCTCTCGAATATAGCTGAAAAGAAAAACCGACTCCCTTTACCAAGCTCACTTTCAACCCAAACATCCCCGCTCATGGATTGACAAATACTTTTACAGATCGATAATCCCAAGCCAGTGCCGCCATACCTTCGAGTGATAGACGAGTCAGCTTGGTAATAGGCTTGAAAAAGTGTTTCCTGTTGCAGTTTTGACATGCCTATTCCAGTGTCTTCTACACAAAAGACTATTCTCAATAGATTGTTAGCAATTTTTTCACCTTTATCCACACTTGATTGACAAGACTTCGCACTAATAATGATCTCTCCTTTGGCAGTAAATTTAACCGCATTTGAAAGAAAGTTGGTGATTAACTGACCAAGCCTCATCGGATCGCCAATAATATATTGCGGAATATCATCGGAAATATGACTACTGATAACAACAGCATTTTCGTCTACAATTCGGGCACTTGCTTGCTTAATCAATGAGAGTAATAGTTCACGTAAATTAAACTGTTTCAGATTCAATGCCATTCCACCAGCACCAATTTCTGACAAATCAATAATATCGTCGATTAAGTGAAGCAAAACGTCTGCAGACAGATTCATTGTTTTTAGATAATCTTTCTGTTCATCGTCCAATGATGATAGTTTTAGTAAATTAGCAGTGCCAACGATAGCATTCATTGGTGTTCTAATTTCATGGCTCATGTTGGACAAAAACTCATCTTTAGCACGATTCATTTTTTGAGCGTAGATTGTTTCTTGTTCTAGTCGTTGTTCAACTTGAATGCGTTGTGCAATTTCTAACTGCATTTTTTTATTCGAGCGAATGACATAGGCAATAATAAGTGCTGAGAATAAAAATGCTACCAATGACCAAGATACAATTTGTGCTATATTTGCATTGCGGTTTATTTGGTAGGTTCTCCATGCATTCGATATGTTATTTTTTTGCTTATCACTAATCGCAGATAGCGCTTGATTAAGTATAGGTATCAGCGGTTCCAGTCCGGCTCTAACGCCTAAAGATAGTTGACTAGTATAGGGAGTAAAACTCGCAACTTTTACATCTTTCAAATTACCTTGTTTAATGTAGTGGCTAACCACCGCTAAATTGCCCACAAATGCAAAAACATCACCTGATTGAACTTTTCTTATTCCTTCTTGAATATCTTTTACTGGTAGTAGTTGAATTTTAGGATGCAATTTTTTTATCGTTTGAGCAATTTTATAATGTTCAACAACACCAACTTTACTTCCAGAAAGGTCTTCAATATTCTGGATATAGGTGCCTTTCGTTCTAGTTACTATAACATTTGAAAAATCTAGATAACTATCAGTGAAATGGATGTTGTTTTTTAACCTTTGCTCTTGATTAATGATCGGTACCAGGTCAATTTGTTCTGCTTTTAAATCAACAACGGTTTCTACCCATCGTTTAGAAGTCGACGGAGTCATTTTCACATTTAGCATATCAGAAATTATTTCCAGATAATCTGAGCCTATTCCAGAATATCCATTTGTTTCATGTTTGAATTCGAGTGGCGGAAGCGCTTGATTATATCCAAAAATGAAGTTTTCTTTCTTTCTTAACCAGGTCTGTTGTTCAAAACTGAGGCTCGCCAAAAATTCAATCGCGTCTCCTGCAAAATAGGCAGGATAATTAGGCAACCATTTTTTTTCCAAATCAATCAATTCTGATGTATTGATTCGACTGATACCAAGATTTATCAACTCGACTAGTTGTCGATTCCCTTTCGGCACTAACGCATGTACAGTATTCACCGTTAATGGTAAATCGCTTCTTTTTATAGCGCCCTTTATCCCCATCAGCGCTAACTGCGAATCGACATAAGGTGCTTCACTAACGATCGCGTCAACCTCTCCTCTTAACAACCTATGAACAACTTTCTCATAATCCACGAAAGTCGCTCTTTTTACTTCTGGGTAATACTTCATTAAATATGTATCTTGAAAAGAGTCTTCTCCCACACCTACCAGTCGATTCGAAAGCTCTTGGATTTTTGGTAAAAATTTAGCATTATCATTAACGAAAATGTGGGTTGGCATACTATGAATAGGTATTGAAAAGTCAGCCCACTCTAATCGTTGTGGATTGATGAACAGACCCGCATGAAAGTCCGCATCACCTCGCTTTAATGTTTCTACATTGTCCGAATATATTTCAGGAACAAAAACTACAGGAATACCATTTTTTTTAGACCAAAGCTTCCAGATATCAACATATAGTCCAATTGGTTTTCCGCTTGATGATAACATCGAAAACGGCGGATTGACTGACATAATAGAAATTCGTAGCGGAGCATTTTGGGAAGCGATGTTTTTTTCTTGCTGCGCAAATGAATTGTTCGATAAAACTATCGAAAACCAAAACAATATAATTGTCACTATTTCCCGTTGATAATTCATGGCACATTAGAAGCTAAAGTTTGCAGCAGTAAATGAAAGTTTAAAGGCTTACCAATATGAGCATTCATTCCCGATTCAAACGATTTATCGATATCACTTTTCATCACGTTAGCTGATACTGCAATAATAGGAATATCTTTCAGATTCATTTCATTTCTTATATAGCGCGTTGTTTCATATCCATCCATATCTGGCATTTGAATATCCATCAAAATTGCATCAAAGTCAGTTTCTTCTAAAGCTTCAATTGCCAGCACACCATTTAGCGCCGTAACGACATCAACGCCTGCATTTGTCAGCATTGTTTTTGCAACAATTAAGTTGACTTGGTTGTCATCGACTAATAATATTTTTTTACTTAACAAATCTGAAAAACCGCCACGTTCCTTAGTTTTTTCTTTTCCTATATTTTCTTTTTCTACACCGTTTCGATAGCCAAACTCTACTGTAAAGAAAAAACAACTTCCTTTGTCTACTTCGCTTTCAACTCCGATACTTCCCTTCATTAGTTCCGTCAATTTTTGACTAATCGCGAGCCCCAAACCTGTTCCTCCATACTTTCTAGTGATAGACGAGTCTGCTTGACTGTATGTTTTGAATAATCGGGCTTGTTGTTCATAGTTCATGCCTATTCCTGAATCGCGCACAAACACTTTCAACTTGATTTTATCTTCCGTGCGAGACTCCACCTCAACCAAAATAGTTATTTCACCTTTATGGGTAAATTTCGCCGCGTTATTGGCCAGGTTTAACAACACTTGTCCGAATCTAATGGCATCACCCAATAATACCTGTGGTACTTCTGGCGAAATCCTGGATTTAAGATTGACCACCTGGTTGTCGATGATTAGTCGCACCTGGTTTTCAATGTTTTTTATCACGTCAGCTAGTTTAAAAGGTCTTATTTCTAGCTCCAACTTACCTGCTTCAACTTTAGATAAATCTAAAATGTCATCTATTAAAACGAGTAACGAAGCGGCAGAATTATGCAGTGTTTGATTATATTCCTTTTGTATTCCCGTTAGCCCGGACTCCTCTAACAAATGGGACATTCCAACGACGGCATTCATCGGCGTTCGAAATTCATGACTCATATTGGCAAGAAAGTTATCCTTTGCCTGGTTTGCCCGCTCGGCTTTATTTTTCAAATTTTCCAACAAGATTTCGGTTTTTTTCCTTTCAAAAATTTCAAACTGCATTTTTCTATTGGCTCGGGAGACAAATATAATGATGAAGAGCAAAATAATAACAATCGGCAATCCCCAATAAATAAAAATTTTAATATTTGTGTCAAGGTTCACAGTCACTGATAGCCAATTATTGGCAATTTTGGCTTTTTCTTTAGTAGAAATTTTGGACAACGCCTTATTTAGAATGGGAACAAGTGGTTCCAAGCCTTTACGCACAGCAAATGACAACTCAAAATCGTAAGGAGTAAATGCGGCAACCTTTAATTCTGAATGTCCTTTATTTAGTTCGTTATTAATCGCTACAAGTGAACCAACCGCAGCGTCAATTTCACTATCTTTCAGCTTTTGAACTGAATCTTCTAACGAGTCAGAATAAACGACGATGACCTCTGGATAATCCCTTCGAACATACTCTTCAAACACAAAACCTCTGACTATGCCCACTCTTTTACCTGTCAAGTCATTCATTCCTCGAATATATGAACTGTCTTTTCGCGCAATAATTGCAGTGGCGAAGGAAATATAGGGCTCGCTAAAATGCATGCTCTGGGCTCGTTCTTCGGTCATAACTACTGCAGACATTACATCAATCTCACCAGCTTTAAGTGCGTTGAACGACTCAATCCACTCTTCACCAAAACCTGGTTGGAATTTAATCCCAAGTTGATTGCTCACAATATCCACATACTCTGAACTTATACCCACAAATTCTCCCTTTTCGTCTATAAACTCGAAGGGCGGTGAGTTCTTATCAATCCCTAATGTAAAGACTGATTGTGCTCTCAACCATTCTTTTTCTCTGAGTGTTAATTCTTGCATTGGATCTAGAGCACTAAAGAAAGGTGCCAGATTGGGCATCCATTTTTTTTCTAAAGCAATAACCTTGTTGACTGGAATGTTATTAATCCCGGCATTAATTATTGGTAACAACTCAATTCGACTGTTTGGTACTAAACCATGCACTTCGCTGGTTAACACAACCTCCTTACTTCTTTCAAATACCCCGACAAGTCCCATCTGAGCGATGACAGAATATAAATAAGGCACTTCACCAACGATTGCATCAATATTTCCTTTGAGTATTTCGGTCAGAACCAGCTCAACATCATCAAAGGTTACCAGTTGAATATCCGGGAAAGCTTTTCTTAAGTGCTCATGCTGGAAAGTCCCGACTTGAGTTGCTACTTTTTTTCCAGCCATATCTTTTAGTCGTGGCAGTCGGTTATCGCTGCTACGAAAAAACACGCCAGTTTCAACCTTATGAAACGGTAGCGAAAATTCACCCCACTTTTTCCTCTCGTTACTCACAAACAGCCCAATATGCATATCTACTTGGGCTGTTCTTGCCATTTCAATGCTATTTACCAAACCCATCGGTATTATTTCTACTGGGATGTTATTCACTTCCGACCACAGTCGCCAAAATTCAACATAAAGGCCTGTTTGAGTTCCATCTGGCAGTGGTAAACTAAATGGTGGATTTTCTTTGATTGTCGAAATCTTTATAGGGCTACTTCTATCGTAAGTCAGAGGCTCTTGAGCGACTATTTTCGAGAAGTGGCTGATGAGGAGCAATGACCAAACGCCGACAATGGTGAATTTCGATAAATTCATATAAACACTTGCTTATTATTTGACGTATTATCATTTGCTATTGGATACCTTTGAGTTTAGTTCAAAAATATTCAACTCGCCGTGTAAAAGCTTGTGATTATTGACATAAATCAGCAGTTTAGGCTAAAAATGCCTATCCTTTTAGCGAAGCCAAAAAAGGCAAATATAAGCTCAAGCAGTACCCTTGCATTTGTTATAAAGTCGATCACCGCTAATTCGGCTATTTTGAAGAGAGTGGTACTTTCTTACTTAACCATTTTGAGACCAGGTAAAATACGGAACCCGTCAGTATCAGCGACAAACTCAATAGAGCTTCTTGGGGTTTTTCTTTGAGAATATAAACCAAAATCCAACCGATTAGAATAAGAAACAAAATCGGCGGAAACGGATATAACCAGGTTTTATAGGGTCTTGCTAAGTCTGGTTGCTTAAAGCGTAAAACAAAAATTCCAAAAACCGCAAAAAAGTTATTCAAAGCTAAAGCAAAACCTGAAAACACTAGAATCGACTCAAAACTCGAAGTAATCACAAAAATAAGAGCAATTGCTGATTGAAAATAAATCGCTCTTGTTGGAATACCAGATGCATTTAAAACAGATAAGCCCTTGAACAATTGAAAGTCTTCACCGATAACTTGTAAAACTCGTGGACCAGCCATAGTCATCGCGCTAACGGTAGAAACCAGTAAAAGAGCCATGATTAAGCCAGTAAATGCCGCGCCAATCTCACCAAAAATAGATTGGGCGGCCACATAACCAATTTCGACCTTGCCTGCCATTTGCTCGATGGGCGCAGAGTATAAAAAAACAAAGTTGAGCGCAACATAAGCAACTGTTACCAATAAAGTACCGATCAACAAAATTTTCGGCAAGCTTTGCTGAGGGTTGTTCAACTCACTGCTTAAGTAAGTCGCCGCATTCCAGCCATTATAAGCATAACTGACATATATCAGCGATACAGCAAACGAGCCACTGAAAATGATACTCCAGTCTGATTCCAGGGGGATAAAAACCAGAGGCTGCGGTGTATCAACCAATACAACAGCAGCAACACAAAACAAACCAATTAAAGCGAGCTTTAACAAGGTAAAAACCCATTGTAATCCTGCACTGTTTTTATGTGTTGTACCATGCACCAACGACAGCAAAATAATCAACGAAACAGCAAGCCAGGTTTTAGACAAAAACGGAAAAACCGAAGACAAGTACGCACCGAAGGTAATCGCTGCGAGTGCGACTGGTGCGGCAAAACCAATAGTCGATGAGATCCAACCCGATATGAATCCCGCGATTGGATGATAACAATGGGTTAAAAAATTGTACTCACCACCGCTACGCGGCAATGCAGCCCCCAATTCTGCATAAGTCAGAGCACCACAAAGAGCTATTACCCCACCAACAACCCACAACATAAGTAGCGCAAAACCAGACTGAATATCCAATAACTGAAATCCAAGGCTAGTAAAAACGCCCGTTCCGATCATATTTGCAACAACCACCGCAATTGCGGTTTTTGAATTAAACTTTTTAAGATCTGGCATTATTTGTGTATTTCCAATCTAACATTGTGTTTGTCCTCCCCAGTATCGAGCGTGTCTCGCATCCCAGTAATCAAACCATTAGCTTACTGTGCAAACTTGAGCGGATTAGCGTAATATCGAGGTTTGAGATAACTCTAGCGCCACAGGAGGCATCATGGCTAAATCCCCCCCTAAAGCCACGCTTAAAAAATTGAGCATTAGTTTAGCGATTATTTTACTTATATTATATGTGTTGATTCGAGCATTTGTGCCATCAATAATTGACCAGAAATTCAACAAAGTGATAAATCCTGCCCCCTACAAAATAAGTAACGAGGCAAAAGAATTATATCAATCTCTAGACTTTATTTCAGATCTACATAGTGACGTATTGCTTTGGGATCGAGATATCAACCAAAAGCATTCATATGGACACGAAGATATTCCTCGGATGTTGGACGCAAATATGGCACTGCAAGCCTTTACAATTGTCAATAAAGTTCCAAAGGGACTCAACATGGACAAAAACAGCGCAGACTCTGACAGCATCACACTCCTTTATACCGTGCAAGGACGACCGTTATCTTCATGGCTTGATCTGACCCAAAGAGTCGTGGTTCAGAGCGATAGTTTACATAAGTTCGCACAAGATTCTGACGGAAAGTTAAGAGTCATAAAGTTTAAAAAAGATCTGGAAAGCTATCTGCTTGAACGTCAATCTAATCAGAAGATAACTGCTGGTTTTGTGGGCATAGAAGGCGCACAGGCATTGGCGGGTAAAATCGAAAATCTAGATGTCGTTTATGAAGCTGGCGTTCGCATGATAGGTTTAACTCATTTTTTTGACAATGAAGTTGGCGGTTCTGCGCATGGAGTCGAAAAAGGAGGTCTGACAGATTTTGGTCGAAAGCTCATTAAAAAGATGGAAAAGAAAAACGTATTTGTGGATCTATCTCATGCATCTCCAAAATTAATCGATGAAGTGTTGGCGATCACCACAAAACCAATCTTGATCTCTCACACTGGGGTAAAAGGTACTTGCAACAATGTCAGAAATTTATCCGATGAGCACTTGAAACGCATCGCGAAAACCGGTGGTGTCATTGGTATTGCTGTTTTCAAACAAGCAATATGCGGTACAACAGCTGCGGATATGGCAAAAGCGATTAAATATACCGTGGAATTAATCGGAGCAGAACATGTAGCGTTAGGCTCGGATTTCGACGGCGCGGTTGCGAGTATTTTCGATGTGACTGGTCTGCCGCAAGTTGTCGATGAACTACTTAAATTAGACATAAGTGAAGCCGATATTCGCTTAATTATGGGAGAAAACGTGAAACGGGTATTGCTGGAAAATTTACCTGAAGGTTAGCGTTACTAATCCTGATTGCAATAATCAGCTTGATTCACTTTGAGTAAAACATAAAAAAGGGAAACTTTAAGTTTCCCTTTTTTATTACTATAAGAAAAAATGGTTAGAAGTTGTAAACCGCTTCAATCCCATAAGTTCTTGGAGTGCGAGGTGTATAAGCCAAGGTTCCAAAGAACTCACGGAACATATCAACAGCTTCATCTTCATCCGTTAAGTTACGTCCCCAGAGATAAACTTCCCAGTCGCCATTTTGGTCGATTAAACCAATCCGCCCGTTCAAAATGGTGGTTGCATTAATATGACCATAGTTAACAGTTATTGGTGGAGCTCCTGCTGCTTGGGAGTTAGGAAGGTCTAATGCAAAGGTTAAAGCATTATCGCCTCTAATAACTCGGGTTTTCTCATTTTGGATTGTTGTGAAGTAATCTCCGGTATGAGTCGCATCCAATCTAACTAACAAGTCTGTACTCATAGAATCAAAGCTTGTGTAGTATTGAAGACCCAATGCCGCATTAAACTCTGCAGCCAAAGGTAAGTTGTTTCCTGCCGCGTTAATCCGTCTCGTTTCACCAACAGTTTCACCAGCTTGAACATCGGCTGCGGTAATGATTTCAGTTGAACCATTAGGAAAATCATCAAATGTTGCATCCAAAATTCCGAACGAGCCATTAATGGTAAATGAATCGCTGACCTTAAAAGTTGCTTCAAATTCCAAACCGCTGGTATCAACCTCAGCAGCATTGGTAATTGTAATTGAGGTCAATTGTGTGCCTGTATTGGGGTCTAAACCTAAGTCAACAAACTGATTTACCTGATAATCTTCATACTGGGCGTTAAAATACGCGACATTAAGTGACAAACGATTATCTAGTAGTGAAGTTTTAAGACCAAGCTCATAACTGTCGACCGTTTCTTGATCAAAACCTATCCCTGCATCAATACCCGCTTGAGTGATGTAGTCTAGATTAAAACCACCAGACTTAAATCCAGTTGAATATTTCGCATAAGTATTTGTCCACTCGGTAATTGCCCAATTTAAACTCACTGCAGGAGAAAAGTTAGTGTCATTCCGTGAATCAACTAAATCGCCAATTCCCGAAAGAGGGATCGCAGCGCCAGTATTATCAAAACAACCAAGTCCTCCAGTACAACCAATTCCAAAGATACCTGAACCAGCACCATCCAAATTCCAGACAACATCTTTTGTTTCATCAGAAGCGCGAGCTCCAAAGCCTAGTTTCCATTGGTCATTAAATTCATAACTACCACTGATATAAAGTGCGGTACTTTCTGTATCAACGGTACCGTTAATAGTCGTCGCACGATTTAAATCTGCACCGAAAAACAAACCGGCATTCCCGATAGGCACTTCTCTGAAAGTTGAAGAATCTTGCGAATAATAATAAAAACCGACAACATATTTGAAAGCCGCATCATCAGGAGAAATCAATTGAAATTCTTGAGTGGTTTGCTCGTACTCATCGATGTAATTAAGCGTAATAAAGTCAAGCGGAGAGTAATCGATATCATTTTGGTAATTAATTTCTGTGTCTCTAATAGCTGTGATAGAGCGTAACGTATATTCGTTATCAAACTCATACTCTACATTGACGTTTGCTCCGAAAATATCACGAGTTTCGAGACCGTTGAAACTCCAATTTACTTCGTTATTGCTAGCGTCGCCAAACTGGTCTAGTGTATCACCGAAAGCTGAAGTAATTGGCAGAGCCAAGATAGGGTTTCTTTCAGAGTCCAGCCCGTCAACAGCAATATTAATGTCTAAATTATCTGAAGGTTGAATTCGCATTTGCAATCTATAAGACTGAGTATCCTGGTTATTCAATTTTTCAGAGGTATCAGGCGGATTACTGGTTTCAATTGGGAAAGGAAGTGCTATACCAAAAACCGGAACTCCTCCAACAACAGTATTTAGAGTGGTTGGCAACTGACCTTCTTCATAAGTGTTTGTTACATAACCATCTCTAGTTCGAGTTGAGAAAGCTGCTTTAGCCGCAACCGTATCACTCAACGCAAAATCCACACTCAGCTTAGCTTCAAGAGCGTTAAAATTACCAACGCCAATAGTACCTTTGCCTTCAAACTCGCCGCTTGGCTTTTTAGAAACTAAACTAACTGCTCCAGCAACCGTATTCTTCCCAAACAATGTTCCCTGAGGGCCACGAAGTACTTCGACTCTTTCTAAATCAACTAAATCCTGATTGACTGAAGGACCTTGACCTAAATAAACGCCGTCTAGATAAACTCCCACTCGTGAGTCAAATCCAATATTACGGCTGGGAGCACCAACACCACGAATAATGATTCTGGAGTTGAAATCGGTTCCTTGGGTAACGACCATATTCGGGATAAAATCGCCTAACTCTCTCAACTCTTGAATACCAGTCTGATCGATAGCTTCTGACGGGAAAACTGAAATAGCGATGGGTACTTCTGTAATACGCTCTGTACGTTTTTGCGCTGTAACAACAACGACTTGACTTTGCTCTTCGTCATCAGCTTCTTCCGCTACGAGGTTGGTCCCGTATAACGCCATACTGACAGCGATGGAAACTAACAATTTGTTTTGTTTTATCACGATTCCTTCTCCTACGATTTAGGTTACTACTATTTATAATTGAAATATTTATTACTTATTATATTAATTTGACGGAAATCCAGTATTTAGCTAATTTATACGCATTACTGGCGACCATCGACTAACTGGTCGGACTTTATTATTATGTGTGCAGAGTAACTGCCCATGTCCTTGGACTCAAGCACCTCAGAGCCGATACCGCTAGTTAGCTATACTATCAGATACCTTAATGAAATTTCAAACCCTCTATCCAGTTGTTTTAAAAGGGTTTATAGGAATAAATATCAATATTCATCTGTAAAGTGACCAATTGCGTCGTTTATTGCAGCACAACATTGCCATTTTTTAGGTCAAATGTGGCTATATTCGCTCCAAATTAATCTCTTTTTCTGCAAATAAAACCTGGTTTCATTCGTCCTTTTATTTGTTACAAAATAATCGCCATGAGGCAAGACAACAGCCCTCGCTTCTGGTAATTTAGAGTTGCGAAAAGCTCAAAGCCTAATAAGCGCATAAAAGTCACTAACCCAACCAGCAACCGCTAAATAAAGGAATCACACTTGAAAGGCAGTTTAATCCCCCATCTATTAACATTTTCGCTCGGAGTTGTCGTTTCATTTGTCTTTATTTACGCAATCAACGACGATCATAATACAAGTAATATCATCGATGAAAACAGCTCTTTCAGATCCAAAAAAATAAGCGACCAATTAGAATCAACGCCTGACAATACTAAAGACTACCAGAAGATAATTGATGACAAAAACCGTCAAATTACTGAACTTAAGAGACAATTGTTGGCTAATTCCAATACATCACAGACGGCTCCACAAGCTAAACAGCAAGATCAGGAAACTCAACTTGCTGAATCAAAGGATAGTGAACAAAAATTAAAGAAAATGACTTTCAAAGATTTTGAAGACTCAATGAAAGAATCATTTACCGATCGATTTAAAGGTGTTGTTATCGAACTATCGGGTGAGAGATTAGAAGATCTAAAACGAGCGTTTTCTCAATCAGAAGAAAGTAACGAAAAATCCATTGAATACGAAAATTCCATATCAAACTTTCTAGCAGAGAATAATTCAGATGGCGATCATTTTATCCAAAGCTTACAATGCAATACTCATATTTGTCGGCTCGAAGTCAATACCAATAACAACAATTCGTGGAATTCACTTTACGCATCCATGACTCAACAGAGTTGGTATAAAAGCATTACCGTGCAAGAAGCAAGCGAATACCCGGGCAACATAATTTATTACCTACCCAACATGAATAATTAGAATAAAAATGATTTATTTACTTTTTCAAGGTCAGTACGAATTATTTATATTAATACTGATCGCCATTGTTATATCCCTTTCTTTTCACGAATTCGGACACGCTTGGACGGCGAAATATTTTGGTGATAATACTGCTGAACAAATGGGGCGACTTACTCTCAATCCAGTAGCACATATCGATCCGCTCGGACTTCTGATGGTCGCGACGATTGGCTTTGGTTTTGCCAAACCAGTTCCAACAAACCCAAGAAACTTTAACTCTTATTATGCATCCGCTTTAGTATCTGCGGCAGGTCCGGGAATGAACCTGCTGTTGGCATTTTTAAGTATTAATATTTTGGCTGGCGCACAGTATTTTGATATTGCTTATCTGACTCAGACAGGACCTAGAAGCTTTTTGAGTTATATGGCGCTTATCAATATGCTTCTCATGTTATTCAACTTATTGCCTATAGGTCCTTTGGATGGGCACTATATTCTTCCCTACTTTTTATCTAAACAAAATGCGTACAAATACACCCAATGGAATGCGCAGTATGGGAGTTTGTTTTTAATGGGATTAATTGTACTTAGTTTTATGGGGGTGCCTATATTTTCCTATTTATTTAGTCTCGGTTCGACATTAGCAAATTATTTAGTTATTTTTTAATCATAACTAAATAATTGTCACCGGAATAAAAAAGTCCATTAATCTAAAAACTCTTTCCATAATTTTTGTAAGCGACAGGCTTCTTTTTGTTTTTTGACCTTATACCAATACATGATACCAGTAAAAAAACCAATCCAGACAATACCAAAAACGATAAAGGAAAACTCTTGAAGTTTTTTCTCGCCTAACTCAAGGAAAAAACTAGATATGACCAATCCAGCAAACATCCCCAACAGCAATAAACTAAACTTAAAACCTATGTCTCCGATAGATACGGCAGTGTTAACCCTTTTTAAGTAAAAAGCTAGAATATCTTTTGTCGACTCTCCATCCAGCTTAAATAGGGGCAGACGCAATTTAAAATCAAGGTACACGCCATAGAATAAAACCGGTGTAATTGAGTAATTCCAAATTTTATCTGCTAACGAACTGTCAGTATAAAATGTAAAATATATAAGATAGGGAATGAACGAAACGACTACCAACACATCCAAGGCAAGGATAGCGAACATTCGCCAGGTTACCCACGTAATCCGCTTTTTTATTTTTACCATATCCGGTTGGTAGCTCTGCCAATCAGTTTGCAACTGAAGCCAATCATCATCCGACGAAAATTCTTGAGTGTTATTATCGTCTATCATTTTTTATCCGAGGGATTCATTAAAGATTTAAGTTTTGATTTTGCGCGATTCAGCTTAACACCAACTAAGTTACTAGTAATTCCCAGAATAACAGCGATATCTTTATAACTAACGCCTTCCAAAGCAAGGGTCACTAGTTGCCTTTCTAACATCGGTAGTTGCCTGAGAGCATAAAGCAATTGCCCCATCCTTTGTGCTTGAGAAAATTCAGCTGCTGGACAACTATCATCTGGGAGTTCTAGCTCGCCAATGTCGGAAGAGTGAGGCTCTCGTGCATATTTAGCTACGTGAGAAATCGCTCGTTTATGCGCAATACTTAACACGTAAGTCTTGAGGCTTGATTTATGATCAAATTTTGCAAGCGCCTTCCATAAAGCAACGGATATTTCTTGATATAACTCTTCTTGAAGGGCTTTGATTATTTCATAGCTGCTAATGACTCGGGCAATAGCGGAATTATATTTTTCGAGAGTTTCTTCAAAATACTTTTCATATTCTTTTTTCTGCATTGAAGAGCTATTCTCATCAGTAATCAATGGGGGATAGCGACTTTCGGTAATAGATATTGCCTGTTCAAAAGCCACGAGATATTGACCAAAAAAATAACTTAGAATATAAGCTTAGTCCTTAGCCATTCCACTTTATTACAAGTAACACAATTTTATTTTAGAAATCTCTATAAACGTACAGAAACACTAATCAGCTCGAATCAACTCAAAACGCGCTACCTGACAACCATCAACCTGTATATTTTCTACAAACATACGCAAAGGACGAACCCAAAGTTTTTTTTCACCGTATTGAGGACGGTAAACAACCATAAGTTCTTCTGTTTCGCTATGCACAGCCACATCTAAAACTTGATATTCGCCACCTTTATAATGACGATATAATCCTTTTTGTATCTCTGAATTACTTTTTTCTGCTTTATTCACGCCAGTCTTTTCCTTGTAAATAGCGATCTAAATGTTGCTGAAATATATTTAATTGTTCTTCAGATGTATCGGGTGGCAATTGAGCAATCGCTAGATTCTGGAATTTAATCGCTTGCTCGAAATCCTGATTTGCTGCCAAAACAGCAGCTTTAGTATCGAGAAAGATCGGACTACTTTCTATCTTGGCGTTTGATTTTTTGCCAACTCCATCTGACGAATCTTCATCTAAAACATCTTGATTTTTCGTTAGATTATTATTTAATATTTTGTCTAACTTATCAATCCAGATTTTCGCCCGTTTGGGTTTAAAATAAGCTGCCGTTTTACTGGTTGATAATATCCAGGCCAGGTTATTAATGCTCATATTATGACCTTGTGACCCAGCACGTTTAAACCAGCTGATTGCCGCTCCTACATCTTTTGCTCTTCCCCATCCTTCAAAAAATAAAACACCGACCGAAAACTCCGCTTCCGCATCTCTGCTTTCCGCTGCTTTTTTAAGCCAATGATGGGCTTGTTCAAAATCTTTTATCACTCCCTCGCCGTACATAAAAGCCTGACCAACTTCTCTCATTGCAGCAATATGTCCGTTTTTTGCCGCTAGCAAATACCAATCAAATGCGGCACTAAGGTCTACCCCGTCTTGAATAAGTTCATAACGATACAAGTTCGCCATAAGCCATTGAGCATGGGAAGAGCCTTGCTCTGCTGCAATCTCACATTCCTTTTTTGCAACTTGATAACTTTCCGCTTGATAATGATTTACACAAGTTTCCAACTGGGTATATTCCTGCTCTTTATCTGCGCAAGAAGTCACCAGAGAGATCATCAATGAGACAAATAGAACGGTGGTAAATTTTGATTGTTTTGTTTGCATTTTTTGCTATTCCACTGTACTCGATTATAGGCAAGGGTAGCTTCTCGCAAGCTACCCAAAATCATCATTCAACGTAAATGCCTTTCAAAGAGCTGATCGATCCGCGTATATTCGTCTAACCAGCTAGAAGGTTGTTTGAATCCATGTGGTTCAACGGGGTAAATCGCTGTTTCAAAAAACTTAGTCTTTTTTAATTCGATCAGTTTTTGTACCAAACGTACGCTATCTTTGAAAAAGACATTATCATCCACCATTCCATGACAAATAAGCAAAGGTTTGTTGAGCCCAGCCGCAAACTCAATTGGTGAACTTCGTTCGAAAGCCTCTGGATCAACTTGAGGCGTATTCAAAATATTGGAAGTGTAGCCATGGTTATAATGAGCCCAATCGGTTACCGGTCTGAGCGCAGCACCAGCGGCGAACAATTCTGGTTCTTTGAACATCGCCATAAAGGTCATAAATCCACCGTAAGAGCCTCCATATACACCGATCCGTTTTTCGTCTACATTCATATTATCAACTAACCATTTTGCGCCGTCTTTTAGATCTTGTAATTCAGGCGTTCCCATTTTTCTATAAATCGCTGTTCGCCAGTCTCGCCCGTAACCTTTAGAAGCGCGATAGTCCATATCTAAAACAACATAGCCTTTATTGGTTAGATAATTATGAAACATAAATTCCCTAAAATATCCTGACCAACCCTGATGAGAATTTTGTAGATAACCAGCGCCATGTACGAACATTACCGCAGGACGTTTAGCAACTTTTTCATCTGAAGTTATTTTATTATTAGCAGGGGTATACAATCGCGAATAAATCGGTTGTTTTACTTGACTAGAAGGAATCGCCAATATTCTAGGCGCTTGCCAATCAACATTTTTAAACGCCTGTGACATTGTGTCAGTGAGTAATTCAGGGCTCTTTGTCTCACTCAGTGATTGCAAATAAAGTTCTGGTTTTTTGGTTAGGCTAGAATGAGTTATCAGTACTTCTTTTTCATTTGGTGAAAGAACATAATTGTTGACGCCACCAAAGTTAGTTATTGCATTACTAGTTCGCTTTTCTAAATCAATTTTATAAATTTCGTAAACTCCGGGATGCTTTTTATTTGCTTTATAGAAGATGTTTTTTCCTTTTTCATCCACCTTTAAGCTACTCACTTCAAATGCACCTTTGGTCAATTGACTTGGACGCCGTTTACCTTTTTTAATAAACAAATGAGAATAACCTTTCTCTTCAGATAAATAAAATAGCGTTTGATTATCTGGCAACCAACCAAATTCGTTAAACGCCCAATCATTAACCCAGGCTTCATCTGAGAGCCAATGAGTTGTAGCCAGGCTTTTTTTGTCTACATCAAAATTTACAATCCAACGATCTTTATTATCATAAGAAAACAACATGATAGCCGCTTTCCGACTATTGTCAGTCCATTTAACACCATTGTTACCTGTCCATTTATATGCATAAACCGCTCTCGGAGACTCTTTTTCTTTGTATTTGTAGCCTATTTTTTGCGCTGCTTTTTTACGCATTTTTTTCAGAGGATCATCATTAACCCCAGGTAGATTTGATAAATCAAATTTAGTTTTCTTATTCTTGACCAAATCAACCAAATAAAAGCTTTCATCATAAGCTTTTGAAGTGCCTACCAAAGGTCTCACTTTCCGATCATTGACATACCCGTCTTCGGTAATAAATTCTGGCATATGATCTTGCTTTCCTCGTAGCGAAGATTTGGTTGTTCCTAGCACCAACCACTTTGCATCAGGGGATAAAGCAAAAGTAGTTACTTGCTTATTTTTTCCTAAATACCAGGTCTTAAAGGGATGTTGCTCTAAGGACTTTTTTCGCTCTTTTTGATAATCAGTTTCCGTTTGTTTTTGCTTTAAATAATCTAAAAGTCTCGGTTGAGATTGTTGAAGATAGTCTTTATCTTTCTCTTTATCTGGATCATCCGCTAATTTGAAGTCTGCAATTTGTTTTTCAAGGTGAGTATCTAAAAAATAAAGAAATATCTGGCGGTCAACCATATAACTGATAGTTGTATCATTGACAAAGTTAGCCTGCGACTGTTTTCTTTTATCCGCCGTGACGGCGCGAATGGCTTGAGAGCCAAGATCAACAAGGTAAACATCATCTTGGTAAATAAAAACGCCAGTTTTCTTTGCTGAGTTGAGTGTTGCCTTTGCACTCGCGGCAATCAACAGATCTTGTTTTTCTAGTTGAGTGGTTTTACTGCTTACTAAGTCAATTTTTAGCTCATTATTATGCTGATGTCCTTGAGCTTTTTGGGAAAAATAAACTGATTGACCATCGATAGACCATCTGGGATCTTGTGGGCTATTTCCCATCCAATCGGGATCAGCCATGATCATTTCCAGATTAAGCGACTCAGATTGCGCCAATTTTGTACTTGAAACTTGAGTAGAATTTGCCTTTTCGACTTGCGCAGATAACCCCGCCGAACCGCTAGACAATAACAAAAATCCTAGAATTGCGCTAATTTTTAGCCGCATAATTTACCTCGTGAATACTACAATTGGAATGATAAATAAATCAGTTGACGAAATTGGATGCTAGAATAGCATCATTCTGAACCACCTTCATTGATTTTTAGAGCTTGCTTGATAGAATACAAGCGAAATAAGCGATGCTGGAGAAATTCCAGTTAAACACGAGATATGAATAAATTGCAAAACCCTAACGATAATGAACAAAAACAAGTCGAAATAGATTATAAAAAAGTGAAAGTAACCTACCGCAGAGTTCCCGCAGCGAATGGTTCGTCATGGATAACTGATGCGTTCATGCTTTTTAAATCATCAATAGGCGCGTGGCTTGGAATTGTTGCTTTTATAATGCTGCTGTTATTATTTCCCTTTGTTAATAACATTGTTTCGCTGTTGATGCCGGTCGCAATCGGCGGACTGATGATAGGCTGCAAACAAGCTTCCAAATCATCACCTCTGAAATTTGAACATTTATTTTCTGGAATTCAATCAGATCCCAGAGAACTGCTGATTTTATCGGCAATTTATGCTCTCGCCTCAATGGCTATCATGTTCATTACTTACTATCTTCTGCTGATGATGGGAGTCGATTTTAGTGAAGTGCTGCCTGAAAATATCCAACAAATGAAAAGTGCGGAAATGATGGCATGGATACAAGGCTTAGATCAGACTAAGTTGTTGCCTATGATTCTACTGGCTATTCTAACTTGGATGGCATTAATGATCCCTCTCATTATGGCATATTGGTTTGCTCCAGCATTAATCGTTTTAAATAAGATATCAGCATTCACCGCATTAAAGCTTAGTTTCGAAGCTTGCAAAGATAACTTCATACCTTTCCTTATATATGGTTTGGTTGGCTTCGGTTACTTGATGGTCTTTTTTGTTATTATGACCATTAGTGTGATTATCATTCCGCCACTGGCAATTATTGTAATGATTGCTGGTTACTTAGCGATTTTTGCGATTACATTAGCCTCAATCTACACATCCTACGCGGATATTTTCGACCAAAAAAGCTCGATAATAAATAATGATAGTGATGATTCTGATTCAACGTCAGACTCAGATCCCGACTCTAGTATGCTTGCATGATTTTAAAGAAAAATAACAGGTTAGTGAATAATGAGTGCTAGATATCTACAACTCTTCAGATTTTCACGCCTGTTACTGGTTAGCTTGCTGTTCTTATTATCTAATCACTCTTTCTCAGCGCAATTGATTGACAAAATACCGACGGAGTTAGAAACCAATTGGTCAATCTGTATTCACTATCAAGTCACCGAAATGGTTTGTCAAAAACAAAAAACACCTGAACTCAAACAGCACATAGAAGCTGAGGTCACTCAATTCGTTTATCAAAAAGATTTTATTATTAGTAGTGATTTACATGACTCTACTCTTGGAATATGGCTTGATGTAATTGATGGTGTTGATGAAGTCAGGATCAATGGTCACCTAATCGGTAAAACAGGCAGCTTTCCACCAAAATTTCAAAGCGGCTTTCGCTTAAAACGGCTCTATTTAATTCCATCTATTTTTCTAAAATACAATCAGTTTAACCAACTCAAAATTAAAACCTTTAGTTCGCTAAATAGACCCGGCTTAGGACACCGGCCAGTGGTAATAGATGAATACTTTAAAATGGCGCATCACCAGCAAGAATTAGATTATGTCTACGTGATGTCTATTTCAGTGTTTTTACTGCTAACTGTATTCCAATTGTTTTATTACTTTATGGTCAAGGGAAGCAATGAAACTCTGTATTTATCTTTATATTTAATTTCATTTGCCGCGATTGCCTACGCCCGCTCACAAGCCCCCTTACACATGGGGTTAGATTTAAGTTCAGCCTATAAAATTGAAATGCTGATGATTAGTCTTGCGGTAGTTTCTTTTACACTTTTTATCTTTCGTTTTTTTGATTTACGGATTCGAAAAAGCAATATGACTGGAATTGTCATTATGGCTATTCCAGGGCTTTCTAGCATCATTGTCCCTAATCCGTTACTCACCAGACTTATAGCGGAGTATGGTTACTGGATTGTTTGTATCACTGTGTTTTTAACCTCTGGCAGCGCCGTTATTCGATCTATATTAAAACGCCGTCAGTACCGCTGGACTGTTTTAGGTTTATGTTTATTTGGCTGGTTTGTTTTGTGCTACGATGCACTAAGTCAGTCCACGATAATATTCGACTCAAACTTACCATTAAATCCTTCGTTTTTACTGGCGGCAACCACCTTGTTAGGCATTAGCATGTCGTTAGCGATTACTCATAAATATTGGCAGATCTTTAGAGGGGCAACCTACGATCACCTTACTGGAACCTTATTAAGACCAGCATTTTTTCAACGGCTCGCTGAAGAGATACAAAAATCACAACATGATGATTCACTGCTTTTTGTTGCAATGATTAATATTCGAGAAATTAAAAGCGTGAGCGCAAGCTATGGTCAAGAAGTAGGCAATAAAATGCTGCTGACTGTCAGCGGAATTTTGAGTAAGTATTTAAATCCTTTTGATCTGGTTTGTCATTTTAGCGATGATGAATTTTGTATTGTCGCACATGTCAAATCAAAACATGATGCAGAAAATTATTTGCATCATGTACATGATGATTTAAGCAATACTCAGCAAGTGGTGGGCGCAGAAACCGAACTATTTATCGACGCCAAATTAGGTGGTGTGATCTACAATCCCGATCAACATCTTTCGGTTTCTCAATTGCTACAAGATGCCAACTACGGTCTAGCAAAAGCAAAAAGCCACGATATGAAAGATTACATTTTACTTAACAATTCGAATACCCTTACCTAAATCCTTTTGAAAAAATTCTCTGCTAAATCTCCAATCTCTAATCTCTAATCTCTAAAATTATTATATTGCAACGGCCACTCTAACGATTCAGCTTTAATAAGCGCAATCGCTTGTTGAAGATCGTCTCTTTTTTTACCGGTTACTCTCAGCTTTTCACCCTGAATACTGGTTTGAACTTTTAACTTCGCCGCCTTAATTAATTTGATAATTTTTTTTGATAAGCTCTGTTCCAAACCTTCTCTGATCCCAACCATCAAATGTACCACTTTACCATAAGGTTGAACCTCACCAATATCTGCACATTTAGGATCGATACTTCGCTTAATTAACTTGGCAATCAAAATATCTTTGAGTTGATTTACTTGAAACTCCGCATCTGCGGTTAACTTTACCTGCTTTTGATCTAACTCGCATTTTGCTGAACTTCCTTTTAAATCAAAACGGGTATTGATCTCACGATTCGCTTGATCAACAGCATTTCTTAGTTCGTGAGTATCAACTTCTGAAACAATATCAAATGATGGCATGGCAAGTTTCCTATTTTGAGCAATTTTAGTAAAATCTGTTTTCGATTATACCAATGTAACACCAGCAAGGATATGTCCATTCAGCCCGCTTGCTATGCTATACTTTGATTATAGTTTTGCTAAAAGCGACCTAGATTCAATCAGTTGTGGTGTTACACTCTCAACAGTTGGATATTCCTGTTAACCTAATCAGCACCGAAATTAAAAATGCCCGTTCTAGATAACTTTGAAAAACAACATAGCAGTGACCGATTGCATCAGTTAAATGATGCATTGGAAAGTGGTATGTTTATTCAGGTTAGAACCATGCTGAATCAGCTACCAGCCGCTGATGTGGCTCATATGTTGGAGTCCACCCCGCCAAAAGAGCGTAAGGTTTTATGGCGATTAGTTGATTCTGATCGTGAGGGCGAAGTGCTTCAGTTTTTAGGTGAAGATCTGCTCAATGCTTTTGTCGAAGAAATGAAACCTGAAGAGTTGGCTGCAACAACCGCAAAACTCGACACCGATGATTTAGCTGATATTCTGGGGGATTTACCTGATAAAGTCACTCGGGAAGTGTTAGCTTCAATGGGATTTCAAGACAGAACTCGCATCGAACAGGCTCTCAAACATCCAGAAGATACCGCTGGCGGTCTGATGAACACGGATACCATCGCCATTCGTCCCGCAGTCACCATCGAAGTCGTTTTACGCTATTTGAGAATGCAAAAATCCATTCCTAAAAACACTGACAGTATTTATGTGGTAGATACCAACGACGTTTTAGTTGGTACAGTTCATCTTTCTACCTTGATCACCAGCCAGCCAGATCAAATGGTTGAAGAAGTTGTCGATCATGAAGTCGAAGCCATCCCAGTCGCTCTTCCCGATGCAGATGTCGCGAGTATTTTTGAGAGGCATGATTTAGTATCTGCCCCCGTAATTGATCCTGATGGAAAGTTATTAGGTCGTATCACCATTGATGATGTTTTGGACGTCATTATTGAAGATGCTGATCACTCTTTAATGAGTATGGCGGGGCTAGATGAAAGCGATGATACTTTTGCGCCCGTTTTTACAAGCGCCAAAAGACGCGCGCTTTGGTTAGGCATAAATTTAATCACTGTGATCGCAGCCGCATCTTTTATCGGCATATTTGAAAAAAGCATTCAAGCAGTTGCAGCTCTAGCTGTACTTTTACCCATTGTACCAAGCATGGGCGGCATTGCTGGTACACAATCATTAACGCTGGTTATTCGCGGTATGAGCATTGGACATATTAGTAGTAATAACTTTCGATGGTTGGTATTTAAAGAACTCGGTGTTAGTTTGTTGAATGGAACTTTGTGGGCACTGGTAGTGGGATTGTGCGCTTATCTTTGGTATGTGAATACAGAAAACTATCAAGTTTACGCGTTGGGATTAGGTCTTTCTGTCGGCGGTGCGATGATGATTAATTTAATCGCTGGAGCAATATTTGGCGCTGTTTTGCCGATGGTTTTGACTAAAATAAATATGGATCCTGCGCTCTCTGGTGGGGTTATCTTAACCACTGTCACTGAGATGGTTGGGTTTATTGCATTTTTGGGACTGGCGACAGTTTTTGTTGCTTAAATTTTCAGCAACTTGTTCTATTAGAATAAGTATTAGGCAAAACGTGAATTCATATCATATGTGCAATTCCTATAGATTGATATAATGTCATCTAAAAAGGAACCCTGCTCTATTCAAGCACTTCACTTTCCAAGTGTAAATTGAATTATATACCTTCAAAAATACGAATTATTTAGAGAATGTTAACAGCGTGCTTATAAAAATAAAGAATCAAAAGGTCATACTCTGACCCCTTCGGATTTAAAACAGTTAGGACAAAGAGCCATTTTAAGAGGACGAACTAATTGAGTTATTATGTAATGATGTATCAGGTGAAACATAAGCAAAAGCTAGCCGATTTTCAACCAGATGATTTGATCATGAGTTTTAAAAAAGGCGCTAAGTTTAAGGATATGCCGCCAAACCCCATTGAGTTAACTTGGAACCCTGAAAATGAATCTGGAACAAAAGCCAGTTATTATTCGTCAGGAAAAGTATTAATGACAAAACAACTGGTGGAAGCCTTGTATGCTGCTGGTGTAAATAACATCGATGTATACCCAGTCATCATTCACTCTACTTTAGGGGCAAAAGATTGCAGTGATTATGTAGCAGTTAATATAGTTGGTGCAATTGAGGCAGTTGATAGGGAAAAGTCAGAGTTTATTTATGATTCTGGAGGGTTGTTTGATAATATTTTTGCAAGAATGATTCTTGATGAAAGCAAAATTAATAGAGTTCTGCTTTTTAGACTGGCTGAAGCAATAAGTACAGTTATTGTTCATGAAAGTGTAGTTAAAACACTAGAATCAATGGGTGATTTTGGTCTTACATTTATAAAATCAGATGAGTATGCCGGATAAACGCACTAATACAAATAAGTAGTGTAGTGGTCTGAGCCTGAGCGATCCCCACAAACGCTGCATTACGTAGCATAGAAGTGCTCCTTAATTAGTTTTTGGATTAACTCAAAGGCGGTTTTAATGCTCTTCTTTTTAATTTTGATATAGCGA
>Ga0316205_10000188_pt1 | contig 131112 bp, 127 predicted proteins | sample 3monthpyrite_MG_FD_204941 | JGI IMG/M metagenome (GOLD analysis project Ga0316205, IMG submission 204941) | Microbial mat bacterial communities from mineral coupon in-situ incubated in ocean water Damariscotta River, Maine, United States -... | ecosystem: Environmental > Aquatic > Marine >...
ATCCTTCAATTGCAGATAATTCAGAGCCTAAATAATCTTTTCCATCTCGTTGTATATTAGACATACTCAACAAACGTCTTCCTACCTCTAAAGAATCTTTTATGCTTGCAGAAATATTTTTTGACTCAATATAATAGTATAACGAGCTGTCTTTTTTAAAATTTAGAAGATGTATTAATGCCTTATAATGAAACACTTTTGCTAAAGCAAATGAGTCTTTAGTTTTAAGATATAATTTGTTTAAATTTTGTTGGGCAATTTCTATACCAGATGTTTTCTTTTTAAAATAGCTACGCAGTCCAAATTCTACATTAGCAACCATAATTAAAGAATCTATTTCTAATTTTTCTGCTAAATCAACAGCTTTCTCTAAATCTCTAAGCTGATATTTACCACTAGCATTCTTTAAAAAATATTGGATTGAATCTTTTTCTTGCAGCCTATTTTTTTGTTGTGAAAAAACGATCGCACAACAAAAAAATAACATAATAAATATAGGGATCTTAACTTTCATAAAGCAATAATGTCTTGAATCATCAAGACATTATTTTTAAATTAACGTTTTTTTCCTTCTTCGCCTCCATCATTAGATCCATCTCCTTCATCTTCCTCATCTCCGCCTGGTCGAAGTTTTAAAACTTCTCTTTGTAAATACATTTCTTTTTTCATCTTTACTAATTTATGTGAAACAATCTAATTGTTTTAATAAAAAACAATTTTGTATAAATATAAAAGGATATTAGAAATAAAGCAAACTTATTTCAGCTTATTAAACAAATCCCATAAAACTACTCCACAACTTACAGAAATGTTTAAAGAATGTTTTGTCCCCAGTTGCGGTATTTCTATACAATAATCTGAAGCTGAAACTACTTCTTGTTGTACACCTTTAACCTCATTGCCCATTACAACTGCATATTTCTGATTTTTTTCTGGAGTAAAATTATTCAACATTATACTATCTTCAGCTTGTTCAATTGACAATATTTTAATCTCTGCTTCTTTTAATTTTTTAATTAAAGTCAACGTGTCTTTTGCATATTCCCAAGTTACAGATTCTGTAGCTCCTAATGCAGTTTTATGAATTTCTTTGTTTGGTGGTGTTGCTGTAATCCCACAGAGATAGATTTTCTCTATTAAAAAAGCATCCGAAGTTCTAAAAACAGAACCCACATTGTTTAAACTTCTAATATTATCTAATACAACAATTAAAGGTGTTTTAGTAACTTCTTTAAATTCATCTACAGAGATTCTTCCTAACTCGCTATTTTTTAGTTTTCTCATTTTTTTTAATTGAGATTTAATAAATATTCAGTATAAATGTGTATAATTGTGTATAATTGTGTACATTTGTCCTGTACAATAAGACGTTTTTGTCTTAGCAAAATATTTGGATTGAGGTGTCCTCGGTCGGCAATAAGGTTGGTTTTTCCAACCTTTTGTTTTTTATGGAAATTTTTTTAAACCATAAATTTTACCATTCTTCATATAAAAATTCTTTTTAAAAATATCAAAAGCGAGATGAACTCCTTTTGGATTTAAAACATATCTAGCTGTTGGATATGCAATTAAATCCGCTAATTGAAGTCCGTTTATATTTTCTTTTTTCCATGAAAAATTTGTTTTGAATCCAAGTTTACGAATTCTTTCTGAAGAAACATAATAAGTACCAACTTGTGTGATTTTTTGGATATGTTTTGCTAATTTTAAATCTTCTTTTTTACCTCTTTTTTCAATTACAATTTCTAATTCATCGCAATCTTTAAAACCGTCCAAACAAAAAACAGCTCTTTCTAAAACAAAAGAAAGTGAAATTTCGTAAACATCATTTTCTAGTTTTCCATATTTCTTAATAAATGCTGATTTGTTTATGGAAGAAGAAATTATTTTGTAGTTATTATCAGAAATTAAGTCATTTATCGCTTTATAAAATTGCTTTTTTATATCTAAATCAAAAAGTATTTGAAATTCATTATTGCATTTTCTAATATCTCTAGAATGAAAAACAACTTCTTTATTTTTCCAAAAACGCTCTTTTATTTTATTTATATTTTTTTTTATTATTTTATAATTTTCTTCAGAAATTAAAATCCCACACAATAAAAAAACAGGAAAATTTTCATCTATCTTTTTTAAACCGTGATCTCCACTTTCATCAAGAAATAAATAATATTTCAATTATAAACTTTTAAGTAAAGATATTAAAGAATTTCTAATTAAGTAGTAAATTCGCATATATAAAAAACTAAAAACGTGGCTAAAACCAAAGTAAAAAAGGTTACTCCATTAATGAAACAATATAATGCCATTAAGGTAAAGTATCCTGATGCGATGTTATTGTTTCGAGTTGGAGATTTTTACGAAACCTTTGGTGAAGATGCTAAAAAAGCTGCGCATGTGTTAGGAATTACATTAACAAAACGTGGCGCAGGAAGTGAAACCGAAACTGCGTTAGCGGGTTTTCCGCATCACTCTATAAATACGTATTTACCAAAGTTAGTAAAAGCCGGAATGCGAGTTGCCATTTGTGATCAATTGGAAGATCCTAAAATGACCAAAACCATTGTAAAACGTGGGGTTACAGAGTTGGTTACGCCTGGTGTTGCGTTAAATGATGAAGTATTAAACACCAAAACAAACAACTTTTTAGCTGCAATTCATTTTGATACTTCGACACGCTCAGCAACAACAAAACAACTCGGAATTTCATTCTTAGATGTTTCTACTGGAGAATATTTAGTCGCACAAGGAAATGAAGAATACATAGATAAATTATTACAAAATTTTAGTCCGAGTGAAGTCTTGGTTGAAAAAAGACACAAGCAACAGTTTATAGAGCTTTTTGAAGATCGTTTTTATACATTTTACTTAGATGATTGGGTTTTTCAAGCAGAATATGCAAAAGAAACATTACAAAATCATTTCAACGTAAAAAGTTTAAAAGGTTTCGGAATTCAAGAATTATCTAGTGGAATTGTAGCAGCCGGAGCTGTACTATTTTATTTGTCAGAAACACAACACAAACGATTATCGCACATTCAAAATATCTCTAGAATTGCTGAAGATCATTATGTTTGGATGGACCGTTTTACGGTCAGAAATTTAGAATTATATCATGGAGCATCGATAAATTCTGTTACGCTATTAGATATTATAGACGCAACCATTTCGCCCATGGGCGGACGATTATTAAAACGTTGGTTGGCGTTGCCTTTAAAGAATATTGAAGAAATTCAACAACGTCACGAAACGGTAAAATTTCTAATAGATTCTGATGATTTTTTTGAAACGGTTACCTATCAAATCAAACAAATAAGTGACATTGAACGCTTAATTTCTAAAGTGGCAACCGGAAAAGCATCGCCTAGAGAAGTTGTGTACTTAAAGAATTCTTTACAAGCGATTATTCCGATAAAAATTGCAGCTGAAAAAAGCACCAATACATCCGTAAAACAAATTGGAAAGCAACTAAACAATTGTACAGAATTAATTGCGAAAATTTCTAAAACTGTCTTTGATGATGCTCCTGTGAACATCAACAAAGGAAATGCAATTGCAAACGGAGTTTCGCAAGAATTGGATGATTTACGTGCTATTTCTACTTCTGGAAAAGAATATTTAGACAACATGCTAGCTCGAGAAACAGAGCGAACAGGGATTACAAGTTTAAAAATTGCCTTTAATAATGTTTTCGGATATTATATTGAAGTTCGGAATACACATAAAGACAAAGTTCCTGAAGAATGGATTCGTAAACAAACCTTGGTAAATGCCGAGCGTTATATTACCGAAGAATTAAAAGAATACGAAACCAAAATTTTAGGCGCAGAAGAAAAAATTCAACTTTTAGAGCACGAAATATTTGCTAAGCTGATTCAATACATCATCAATTTTGTACAACCGATTCAACAAAATGCAAACGGAATTGCAAAATTAGATTGTTTATTATCTTTCGCAAAAACAGCAATTGATAATAATTATGTTCGTCCGATTTTAGATGAAAGCACCGATTTAGAAATTAAAAATGGTCGTCATCCAGTCATTGAAAAACAATTGCCAATTGGCGAAGAATATATTGCAAATGATGTGGTGTTGAACAGAAATCAACAACAAATTATTATGATTACCGGACCAAATATGTCTGGTAAATCGGCTATTTTACGTCAAACTGCATTGATTGTTTTGTTGGCACAAATGGGAAGTTATGTTCCTGCTCAAAATGCAAGAATTGGTGTTGTAGATAAAATTTTTACGCGTGTTGGCGCAAGCGATAATATTTCGATGGGCGAATCTACATTTATGGTAGAAATGAATGAAACAGCGTCGATTTTAAACAATATTTCTGAACGTAGTTTGGTCTTATTAGATGAAATTGGAAGAGGAACTTCAACTTACGACGGAATTTCAATTGCTTGGGCAATTGCAGAATATTTACATGAACATCCATCAAAAGCAAAAACATTATTTGCTACACATTATCATGAATTAAATGACATGACAGAAACTTTTAGTCGTGTAAAAAACTTTAATGTTTCTGTAAAAGAATTGAAAGACACCATTATTTTCTTGCGTAAATTGGTTGCTGGTGGTTCTAATCATAGCTTTGGAATTCATGTTGCTAAATTGGCCGGAATGCCAACACAGGTAATTCATAGAGCGAATAAAATTTTAGAACAGCTAGAGAAAAATCATTCGAATAAAGAAGTAAAAGAAACGTTGAAAACGGTGCAACACGAAGAAATGCAGTTGAGCTTTTTTCAGTTAGACGATCCTTTATTAGAAAACATCAAAGAAGAAATTTTATCCACTAACATTGATACCTTAACTCCTATTGAAGCCTTGATGAAATTGAATGAAATTAAGCGAATGTTAGTGAAGAAGTAAACTAATAATTATCTCGCAACCATTCAAACGTTGTTTGCATTTGGGTTCTAATTTCATCATTAGATTTTTTAAAATGATTGTTCATAAAACTAAATACCAATACTTTTCCAGAATTTGTGAGTAAATAGCCACTTACATTGTGGTTATTTCCAACAGTTCCTGTTTTTGCAAACACATACGGTTTTTTTGTTCCTGCGAACCAATCTTTTATCGTTCCGAATTCTCCTCCGACAGGAAATAAATGAAACAAACGTTCTTGCGGAATCGTTTTATAGAGTTTGGTTAATACTTCTACAAAAGAAATAGGCGTAAATAAATTGTATCTGCTTAAACCAGAACCATCTACCCAGCGTGGTTTTTGCTTTAAATCTCTCAATGCGTTTTCTAGCATGTGTTTTCTAACTTTTTCAGAACTTAAGGTGTCTGATAAGGTTGATGATGCCAAAACTAAAATTTGTTCTGCTAAAAAGTTGTCACTTACTTCCATCATGCGTCTGTACAAACTATCTGAAGGAACACTATACGCAATTGTTGCTGGTTTTAATGCTGATGATTTCACTACTATAACTTTATTGGGAGCAATTGCATTCCATAAATCAGAAATCAATACAGAATCTATAATCATCGGAATTTCAGTTTCTTTTTTTCTGTCTTTTTTAAAGTAAAAATTGTTTTTGTATTCGTCTCTTCCGTAAAAATCTTCCGTTACATTTATTTTTTGTTGATAAAAAGCAGGTTGCACAGAAATAGAATCTTCATTCTGAACAGTAATAACATTTCCGTACATCGGAAAAGAACTTCTTTCTGCACTAAAATAAGAATCAAAATCTTCCCAAGCCCAACCAGGACCATACCGTTTGTCTGTACTATTATCAATAATTATATTGGTTTTTTCGTACTTATCAATCATTTTTAAAGCCGTACTATCTTTAAAATAATTATGTAAAAAAGTGGGATCTCCAGTTCCTTGGATGGTAATAGTGTCTTTATTTACAGCATATTTAAATGCCGGAATTGAATCTGAAAGCATTGTTAAACCTGTAAACAGGGTGAAAATTTTCGTATTACTTGCAGGTGTAAAATACTTTTCTCCGTTATAATTATACACTACTTTATCAGTATTTACATCATAAATATATAAGCCTGTAAATTGATTTTTGTAAAAAGTTGTATTTACTTTTTTGGCGAGTGTTCTTGTTAGTTTTACTGTTTTACAATTTGCAAATAATAGCAGAATTAACAGAATGAAAAACGCTTTTTTAAGCATCATTTTTAATCAGTTTAGTTATCGTTTCTAAATTACAAATATTTTTAGAATCTAATTACAGAAATCGTTAACTTTGCATTTAGATGAACACACATTTTTTATTTATTGGAGGCCCAGAAATTATTGTCATCGGTTTGATTGTCGTAATGTTATTTGGTGCCGATAAAATTCCTGAAATTGCTCGAGGATTAGGAAAAGGAATGCGCCAATTAAAAGATGCAACCAATGATATAAAGAAAGAAATTAATGATACCGCTAAAAAACAAGGAATTGATACTGACCTTGCTAAAGATGTAACTTCAGAAATCAATAAAGTAAAAGAGGGTATTGATGATTTTACAGGCCCAATAAAAAGGAATATGTAATTCTTATATGACTTTACCTTGAAATAATCACTTTAAGTTTTTTTTAATTATTAAACCTAAAATTAGTGTCTCCTCGAGCGGAGTCGAGAGGTTTTAAATTCTAAAAAGGTCTCGACTCCGCTCGACCAGACATAAAAAATAATTTACTTCACTCTACTTATTGTCAATCCATCTCTAATTGGCAACAAAACGGTTTCCAATCTTTTATCAGAATTTAAAAGTGTATTGTATTCTAATAATACTTTTGTATCAATATCTTTTGGATCTAATTCTTCTACCACTTTTCCGCTCCAAAGTACATTGTCAGATAAAATAATTCCACCCGAATTCATTTTATCAATAATTAAATGAAAATAGCTGATGTAATTGGATTTGTCTGCATCAATAAAAACCAAATCGAATTTCTCATCAATTGTTGGAATGATCTCCAACGCATTGCCAACATATTGTTTAATTTGATGTTGAAATCCAGATTTTTCGAAGTGTTTTTCTTGTAAGTTATACAATTCTTCGTTTTTGTCAATGGTGTAAATTGTTCCTTTTGGATGTAATCCTTCAGCAATACATAATGCAGAATAACCTGTATAAGTGCCAATTTCTAAAACGCTTTTAGGTTGAATTAATTTAGAAAGCATCGACAATACTCTTCCTTGAAAAGCACCGCTTAACATCCTCGGATTCAATACTTTTTGCCATGTTTCTTTAGTTAAGTCTTGTAATAATAAGGGTTCTTTTTGCGAATGTTCTATCACATAATTATCAATAAGTTCTGGCAGAAAATGCATGTCAAAATTTTATCTGTTTTTTTATTACTCAACTGCTTCTAGCAATTCTTCTTTGAGAACTTTTTTTTCTTTATAAGACAAACATGCTGATTCTTTTTTACAAATTTCTGCATGATTTTTAAAAACGATACTCATCGTTTTATTATGTTTTACATATTTTTTGCAGTGCTTACACATAAAAAGATGAAACCTTAATTTCATTTTCTCTAAAAAAGAAGCCTCTCCATACTGATTTTTATCACAAATAGATGTGGCTTCATCGCAATTTATCATCATACTTTTAGACATATTGTTACTTATTAAACCAATTCTCTTCCATACATTTTCTTAACTGAGTTCTGGCTCTATGGATGATTACCCAAAGGTTTGACGCAGTTATGTTTAACTCCTTACAGATTTCTTCTGTCTCAAATTCTTGAATCGTTTTCATCCTAAAAACCATCGCATATTTTCCTGGCAAATAACCAATACAGCGTTCTAAGGTCATCTTTAATTCTTCGTTTTCAATAATTTTTTCAGATTCATTATCCCAAGATTGTGGCACTCTTTCTTCAATCCAACTTCCTTCATTTTCTCCATCTTCATAAAAACTCATTCGCACCTCTGCCTTCCCTTTCTTAGAATTTATTTTACGATAATGATCAATTACCTTACGTTTTAAAATAGCAACTAACCAAGTTCTTTCTGTGGCTTTACCTTCAAAGTTTTTAGCTGATTTTAATCCTGCAAAAAAAGTTTCTTGCACCAAATCTTTAGCAATATCACTATTATTTACACGAACAATTGCATAATTAAATAAATAATCTGCGTATTTATCAATCCAAGTATTTGGGTCTAGCGTATGTTTTTTTAAAACTTGATCCATTAATTTCAAATATACACTATTTTTTATTTTTAAATGCCTTGCAATTTTGTCTTCGGCGCATATCTACCAAGTAAATTATTTTCCAAATTCCATTCTTTTTAAACAATTGAAAAGAATTTGCGCCACAATGACTAAACGTGCCATTCAAATAGAACTCATAAGGTGTCCAAACCGATGCTAAATTTCCATCTATCTTTATTGTATACGAAAGTAATTTTTCTAAGTAAACATCTGTAGGTTTTTTACTTGCTATTGATTTTAAAAGCCCCTCTTTTGACTCAGTTCTTAAAACAGCTTTCCCTTCTTTATTTGCAAACGTTGTTTGGATTTTTATGTCTTGATAAATCGTTGTTTTTAATAGCGTAGAATCACCTTGATGCAATCCTTCAAAAAAAGCAGCAAGTGTTTCTTTAATTTCTTTTTCTGCCGCAGCATTTTGGGCATTTGCTTGTGTTGATATAAATAAAAAAAAAGTGGCTATAACTCTAATCATCTTATTTTGGTTTTAATCCTTAAAACTAGATAAAAAAAGAGATAAAAAAACCATTTTTAGAAAGTTAACGAAATCTTAACGGGTTCTCTTCTGCTAAAAACCTCCAAAACAGTAATTCCTTTCAAGCAAGTTCAATCGCTAAAGTTTTTTCACTATTTTTACATCAGTTTTAAACAAAATAGGATGTCAGTAGCAAAAAAACAATATAAAAGAATTACCACAAAGTCTTTAGTAGACATGAAGGCAAATGGAGAAAAAATTTCGATGCTAACAGCATACGATTATACCATGGCAAAAATTGTTGATGGTGCTGGGGTAGATGTTATTTTAGTGGGTGATTCTGCTTCTAATGTGATGGCAGGTCATGAAACAACGTTACCAATCACTTTAAGTGAAATGATTTACCATGCCAGTTCTGTAATTAGAGCTACCGAAAGAAGTTTAGTAGTTGTTGATTTACCTTTTGGAACGTATCAAGGAAACTCAAAAAATGCGTTAGATTCTGCTATTAAAATCATGAAAGAATCTGGTGGACATTCTGTAAAGTTAGAAGGAGGAAGCGAAATCTCAGAATCTATCTCTAGAATTTTAACTGCAGGAATTCCTGTTATGGGACACTTAGGTTTAACACCACAATCTATATACAAATTCGGAACATATACCGTTAGAGCAAAAGAAGAAGAAGAGGCAGAAAAACTTTTAAGTGATGCAAAGCTGTTAGAAGAATTAGGCTGTTTTGCATTGGTTTTAGAGAAAGTTCCTGCCAAATTAGCAAAAAAAATAGCCGAAAGCTTAACCATTCCAGTAATTGGTATCGGTGCAGGTGGTGGTGTTGATGGGCAAGTTTTGGTGACACATGATATGCTAGGAATGACGCACGAATTTAACCCTCGCTTTTTAAGAAGGTATTTAGACTTATATGCAGAAATGACGACAGCCTTTAAACGCTATATTGCTGATGTAAAGAGCAAAGATTTTCCGAATGAAAACGAGCAATATTAAATTGAGCTTGTTGTTGTCATTCTTATAAAAATAAGAATCCATTGAAAGTCGTTTTGACTCTTACTTTACCGGGAATGACAGAACGTTATATAATAATCTAATCATGAAAATTCTTCACATAGATTCTAATCACCACTTGTTATTAGAACAACTCAACAAATTGGGATGTACAAATGACTTAGATTATACTTCTTCCAAAAGTGAAATTGAACAAAAAATACTGTTGTATGATGGCATCATTATTAGAAGTCGTTTTTTAATTGATAAAATATTCTTAGACAAAGCATCCAACTTAAAATTTATTGCTAGAGTTGGTGCAGGATTAGAAAACATTGATTGCAACTATGCAACTAAAAAAGGAGTTTCTTTAATTTCTGCTCCAGAAGGAAATAGAAACGCTGTTGGAGAACATACATTAGGAATGCTATTGTCTTTATTTAACAAATTAAATAAAGCAGATCGGGAAGTTAAAAGTGGGAAATGGTTTCGGGAAGAAAATCGCGGGATTGAAATTGACGGTAAAACAATCGGGATTATTGGTTATGGAAATATGGGAAAATCTTTTGCAAAAAAACTAAAAGGTTTTGATGTAGATGTGTTGTGTTATGACATTAAACCTACAATTGGAGATGAGAATTGTAGGCAAGTTTCTCTAAATGAACTTCAACAAAAAGCAGATGTTTTAAGCTTGCATACTCCACAAACAATAGTAACAACTAATATGATAAATGCTGATTTTATTAATCAGTTTAAAAAGCCATTTTGGTTGATAAATACAGCAAGAGGAAAATCTGTTGTTACCAAAGATTTGGTTGCTTCGTTAGAAAATGGGAAAATATTGGGCGCTGGGTTGGATGTTTTGGAATATGAAAAATCATCATTCGAGAATTTATTCAAAAATAATGTCACATCGAGCGGAATAGAGATGCCAGTAGCATTTCAACATTTAATCCAATCAAAAAATGTGCTTTTATCACCTCATGTTGCTGGGTGGACTGTAGAAAGTAATCAAAAATTAGCACAAACTATTGTAGACAAAATCAAAAATTTATTTTTTTAAAACACTAATTAATGAAAAAAAAAGTTACAGGTATTGGAGGATTATTCTTTAAAACAGAAGACCCTAAACAAACAAAAGATTGGTATCAAAAACATTTAGGATTTAATACTGATGATTGGGGTTGCACATTTTGGTGGAAAGATGAAAATGGAAATAAATGTTCTACGCAATGGAGTCCGTTTGCAAAAGACACCAAGTATTTCGAACCTTCAAAAAAAGACTTTATGTTTAATTATAGGGTTGAAAACCTAGTTGAATTATTAGAGGAATTAAAGAAAGAAGGTGTTACCGTTGTTGATAAAATTGAAGAGTTTGAATACGGAAAATTTGGTTACATTATAGATTTAGATGGTAATAAAATTGAGCTTTGGGAGCCAAAAGATGCAGCTTTTTTGTAGTTTTACAAAACTCAACTTAAAAACAATAAAAAATTATGAATGTTGTCGATGAACACGGAAACAGAATGTCAAATCAAGAAAGTCAGAGAGTTCTTGCAGGAATATTGGCGCTTTTATTAGGGTCTTTAGGGGTACATAAATTTGTTTTAGGCTACACAAAAGAAGGAATCATTCAAATAATCATCACTTTTGTTTCTTGTGGTATTGCTGGAATAATCCCTTTCATAGAAGGTATTATTTACTTGACAAAAACTGACGAAGATTTTATAGAAATTTATCAAAATAATTACAAAGGCTGGTTTTAAACTGTCTTTGTAATTAATATTTCAATAATAGATAAGATTAAATTTTTGCTGTTTCAGCCGCTTTACGCTCCCTTTCTAATTGAGCTTGGAATTCTTCCATAACTGGTCTTACTGTGCTTTCTGGAATGTCTGAAACTCTAATATACATCAAACCATCTACTGCGTCATTAAATTTTGGATCTACATTAAAAGCAACCAAACGTGCATTTTGTTTTACATATTTTTTAATCAAAACTGGAATACGCAAAACACCGGGTTCAATTTCATCAATAATTTTATCTAACTTTTGCATATCAGATTTTGCGGCGTCAAATACAAAGTCTTTATCATCGTCTTTTAATTTTACTTTAAATTCTTTTTTAGGAAAAATATATTGTGCGATATACGGATCGTAATAGTTCGATTTCATAAATTCTATCATCAATGACTTTGAAAACTCAGAGAATTTATTACTAATACTAACTCCTCCCATTAAATATTTATACTCTGGGTGTCGTAATGTAACATGCACAATTCCTTTCCAAAGCAAAAATAGTGGCATTGGTTTTTGCTGGTATTCTTTAATGATAAAAGCCCTTCCCATTTCAATGGTGTTTTCCATCATAGAATATAATTCTGGCTCAAACCGAAATAGTGTATGAATATAAAACCCAGCTATTCCATGTTTTTTATAAATATTTTTTCCCAATCCCATTCTATAAGCACCTACCAAAACCTTTGTTTCTTTATCCCACAAAATCAAATGATGGTAATATTTATCAAACTTGTCTAAATCTATTTCTTTGTTAGTTCCTTCTCCAACATCTCTAAACGTTACTTCTCTCAATCGTCCTATTTCTTGCAATAAATTCGGAATTTTTCTTGGACTTGCAAAAAAGACTTCATAATTTTTGCTTTCCAACAAGCGATCACCTTTTTCTCTTAAATGACCAATCTCTTTTGTAAATAAATTTACATTTTTTTGTGAAATAATTTTTTTTGGAGGCTTCGGAATTTTAAAATTCTTTGTTGATAAGATATTTGGTGATTTTTTCTCAAAAGGATTTGCCAACATATATGTTTTTTTACGAATAAATTCACGGAAAGAAGAAATATCTTCGTAGGTATCTTGGTCTTTTGTAGAAATTGATTTTCCAATTCTTACTTTAATAATTCTGTTTTTTTGCGATAATAATTCTGAGGGTAATTTTGCCGTTCTAAGTGTATCACTTATTCTAGAAATCACATAAAATAGGTTGCTGTTTTTTGCGTGAAAATAAATGGGGATAATTGGTACATTCGCTTTTTTTATCAATCTAACGGCACCTTCTTCCCAAGGTTTATCAACCATTCGTTTTCCTTCTTTATGTGTAGAAACTTCTCCAGCAGGAAAAATCCCCAAAGGTTTTCCTTCTCTTAAATGCATCAATGCTTGTTTGATTCCTGCAACACTAGATTTTGCTTCTTTTCTGCTTTCAAAAGGGTTTACAGGCATCACAAAAGGCTGTAAAGGCTCAATTCTATGCAATAAAAAATTTCCTATAATTTTATAATCCTTTCGGTGTTCTATCAAAAGTTTCATCAATAAAATTCCATCAATTCCACCAAGAGGATGATTGGAAATGGTAATAAAAGGGCCTGTTTTCGGAATTCTTTTTAAATCTTCTTCAGGTATTTGATATTCAATCTCAAATTCTCCTAACAACGCATTTAAAAATTCTAAGTCGGATTTATGTTTGTGGTAATGATATACTTTATTTACTTCTGAAATTCTCAAAATTCTCATTAGAAACCACCCAACAAAAGTTCCTAAGAAGCCGTATTTGGCAATCCCTAAAGTATTCGCTATTTCTTTAGATGTAACTAAACTCATTTCTATAATTTAACAGAACTACAAATATACTATAAAACCTTCATTTTTTTTCTTATTTTAGAACCAACTGTACGGTTTCTCTACTAGTTTGCTTTAACAATACTGTTCCTCTTTTTTCTATTTCTTGTAGTGATTTTTTATCAAAATGACGAATCGTATATAGCGTAGCATTATAATTATATTTAATTTTATACTTTGTACATAACTCTTTATAAAACTCATTAAACGTCTTAAAATTGTCTTCTAAACAAACTGAAAAACTGATGGCAGAATTTTGAATTAAATTCACCTTGAGCTGATAATCATGAAATAGTTTAAAAATCTGACTTATATTTTTTTCTACCATAAAAGAAAAATCTGAAGAAGAAATAGAAACTAAAATTTGGTTTTTCTTTACAACAAAACAAGGCGTTTTCGGATCTATATGAACCCCTTTAATCACTTTTGTTCCGGTGTTTTTTAAGTTTTCAAACGATCGTACATATAGCGGAATTCTTTTATTTTCTAAAGGTTTTATTGTTTTTGGATGTATTACAGAGGCTCCATAAAAAGCCATTTCAATTGCTTCTTGATAAGATATTTGACGCAACAAAGTTGTGTTTTTAAATTCTCTAGGATCTGCGTTTAAAACCCCAACAACATCTTTCCAAATAGTTACACTTTCCGCATCCAAACAGTAGGCTAAAATTCCGGCTGTAAAATCAGAGCCTTCTCTTCCTAAAGTCGTAGTATTTCCTAAATCATCTGCGCTTAAAAACCCTTGAGTAATGTTTAATCTAGACGAATCAATCTGGGTTTGGCAGTTTTTTAAAGTATGCTCCCAATCTACATTTGCGTTTCTAAAATTAGAATCCGTTTTTATAATCGTTCTGATATCTAACCAGTTATTTTCAATTCCTGATTCTTGTAAATATGCTGCAATAATTTTAGAAGACAGTAACTCACCATAGCCCACTATTTGATCATATAAATATGCATGATTTTTTGAGGTATTTCGAATCATAAACCTACTTAATTCACTTATTAACAAATGAACTTCATTAAAAACTGAGTGCTTTTCTTTAAATAAATTACTTGCAATTTCTATATGAAAATTGGCAATCTCTTCTAAGGTTAATTTCAATGAATTTGAAGATGTTAAGTAGGCATCTAAAACTTTTTCAAAAGCATTTGTCATTTTTCCCATAGCAGAAACCACCACGAACACATTTGCTGTTTTTTCAGATTGTAATGCTTTGACTAAATTTACAACGCCAATTGCATTTTTTACCGAAGCGCCTCCAAATTTAAAAATCCTGATACTCATTAGTTCTCAATAAATTTTGTCAAATTTTCTTTATTCATATGTACTACTTTCCAATCTTCTAAAATTGTTGCTCCAGTACTTTTATAAAAATCGATGGCGTGTGAATTCCAATCTAGCACATCCCATGAAACACGTTTTACATCAAGATTATAAGCATATTTTAAAACAGCTTTATAGAGTGCCATTCCTGCGCCAAGTCCTCTTTTCTTTTCTTTGACAATTAAATCTTCTAAATGAATGATCCGACCTTTCCAAGTAGAATAACGTTCGTAAAATAAGGCAGCACCAATAATAACGCCTTTTTCAACTGCTACAAACGTTTTAAAATTTGGGTTTTTAGAAAAACCGTCTCGCTCTAAATCGGCAAGAGTCAACTCTACTTCATCAGGTAATTTTTCAAACAAAGCAAGTTCTTTAATCAATTCCAGCACGGGTTGCATATCTTCTTTTTCTCCTAGTCTAACGCTATAACTCATTACGGTAAAATTTAGCTCAAAGATAGTTGATTTCTATACATTTAATATGCCTTTTAAAAATCATTAAAAGAATATAACTACCTTTATAAATAATCTATGAAATCGTTGTAGTTGCGTAAAAAAGATAGCATCTTTGCAGTAACGCTAACTCTACTTGTTATGAATAGAAAACACACAACTCTTGGTGAGTTTATTATTGACAATCAACGGGCTTTTAAATACTCATCTGGAGAGCTTTCTCGTTTAATTAATGCCATTCGTTTAGCAGCCAAGGTTGTAAATCACGAAATTAGGAAAGCAGGTTTAGTAGATATTACGGGTGCTTCTGGGGATGTAAACATTCAAGGAGAAACACAACAAAAATTAGATGTCTTAGCAAATGACTTGTTTAAACACACCATTATAAATCGTGAAATCGTTTGCGGAATAGCTAGTGAAGAAGAGGATGATTTTGTAATTGTAGCAGGTAAAAACAAAGCTAATAATAACAAATATGTCTTATTGATGGATCCTTTAGATGGTTCTTCAAATATTGATGTAAATGTTTCTGTAGGAACAATTTTTTCTATTTATAGAAGAATTACTCCTGATGGATCTCCTGTAACAAAAGAAGATTTTTTACAAAAAGGAAGTGAGCAAGTAGCAGCAGGTTATGTGGTTTATGGAACCTCTACAATGTTAGTGTTTACTACTGGAAAAGGTGTGCATGGATTTACTTTAAACCCAGCTATTGGAACCTTTTATTTATCACATCCAAATATTCAATATCCAGAAATCGGGAAAATTTATTCTATCAACGAAGGAAATTATGTGCATTTCCCCCAAGGTGTGAAAAAATATTTAAAATACTGTCAAGAAGAAAAAGAAAACCGTCCATATACTTCTAGATATATTGGTTCTTTAGTTTCAGATTTTCATAGAAACATGATCAAAGGCGGAATTTACATTTACCCCACAAGCACAATCGGCCCAAAAGGAAAATTACGATTATTATACGAATGTAATCCAATGGCATTTATTGCTGAACAAGCAAAAGGAAAAGCAAGTGACGGCTACAAAAGAATTCTAGATTTAAAACCAACAGAACTTCATCAAAGAGTTCCTTTTTTCTGCGGAAGTACAAAAATGGTAAACAAAGCAGAAGAGTTTATGGCTCAATACCCAGAAGATGAAAATTATTAAATAGCATCACTTTTATTGATAGTTCTATAAAAAATCAAAAGTAACAATTGCTTTTATTATTAATTTTTTCAACTAAATTTGTAGAAAACAAAACATCAGTAAACGACTGATTTTTAAACTAATTAATCATTTAAAACACGTATATTATGGCTTTTACACTACCAGAATTAGGATACGCTTACGACGCCCTAGAACCAAATATTGATGCAAGAACTATGGAAATTCATCATGGAAAACATCATCAAGGATATACTAATAACTTAAACAATGCTATTGCTGGAACTGATTTAGAAGAAAACTCTATTGAAGATATTCTTACAAATTTAGACATGAGCAATGGAGCTGTGAGAAATAATGGTGGTGGTTTTTACAACCACTCCTTATTTTGGTCAGTAATGAATCCAAAAGATAAAGGATCTTTATCTGGAGAATTAAGAGATGCTATTGAAGCTGAATTTGGCTCTGTAAATGAATTTAAAGACGCTTTCTCTAAAGCCGCCGCAACTCGTTTTGGTTCTGGATGGGCTTGGCTTTGTGTACATAAAAATGGGAAAGTAGAAGTATGTTCTACACCCAATCAAGACAATCCGTTAATGCCAAATGGTTGTGGAGGAACTCCTATTTTAGGATTAGATGTTTGGGAACATGCCTATTATTTAAACTATCAAAATAGAAGACCAGACTATATCGATGCCTTTTTTAATGTTATTAATTGGAATGAAGTTGAAAGACGTTTTGAAGAAGCAAAATAACAACCAAGTTGTGTTTTGGATATAGAACTTTAACATATAAAAGCACATCAAAATGATGTGCTTTTGTATGAAACTAATTTCCTCTAATACGCTCTTTTATCGTTTCCTTCATAAAAATTGATAAAGGCTTCATTAACCACTCGATGGCCGCCATCTGTTGGGTAATCTCCTGTGAAATACCAATCTCCTAAATGATCAGGACACGCTTTATGTAAATTCTCTACCGATTGATAAATCACTTCTATCTCTGCATTAATATCAGAAGTCTTTAACATTTGAGCTGTTTTCTCAGAGATTTTAACATCTGTAAACGGTGCATAAATTTCTTTGACAAAGTTTATAATTTTGCCATCTGGACGTCCTCTCTGAGCAATGGATTTTTTATATACTTCCTCAACAATATGATACTGATCGGTTTCTTTTAACAAAGCTAATGCGGCTCTAAAAGCAATAAAATCTCCAATTCTTGCCATGTCTATCCCATAACAATCTGGATATCTAATTTGAGGTGCAGAAGAAACCACTACAATTTTCTTAGGGTTCAATCTGTCTAAAATTTTGATGATACTTTTTTTCAAGGTAGTTCCTCTAACAATACTATCATCAATAATTACCAAGTTGTCAGTAGGTTTTACAACACCATAAGTTACATCGTAAACATGCGCTACTAAATCATCTCTACTAGTATCATCGGCTATAAATGTTCTTAATTTTGCGTCTTTAATTGCTATCTTTTCAAAACGAGGACGTTCAGATAGTATTTCTGTAACTCTATCTGCTGATAATTTTCCGCCTCCTGATAAAATTTTTGCTGTTTTTTGCTGATTTAGGATATCTTCAGCTGCCTCTGTCATTCCATAAAAAGAAGTTTCTGCTGTGTTTGGAATAAAAGAAAACACTGAATTAGAAATATCATTATCAATCGATTTTAAAATTTGTGGAAACACCAATTTTCCTAAATTTTTACGTTCTTCATAAATCGAAGCATCACTTCCTCTAGAAAAATAAATACGTTCAAATGAGCAAGACTTCTTTGGTTGCTGATCTAAAACTGGTAATACAGACGTTTTTCCGTTTTTTTTGATAATTAACGCATGGCCTCTTTCTAATTCTTGAACCTCCTCAATATTTACATTAAAAACAGTTTGAATTACCGGCCTTTCTGAAGCAACAACAACAACTTCATCATCTTGGTAATAAAATGTAGGTCTAATTCCTGCTGGATCTCTTAATACAAATGCATCTCCATGTCCCAATAAACCTGCCATTGCATATCCTCCGTCCCAATTTTTCGAAGATCTTTTTAATACATTTTGCAAATCAATATTTTCTTCAATAAAAGGCGATGCATCTTTTTTACTCATTCCTTTTACCTTTGATTTTAGATACAATTCAGACACTTCTTCTTCTAAAAAATGTCCAATTTTTTCCATAACTGTAACCGTATCTGTAAACTCTTTTGGATGTTGTCCTAACTCAACTAACTCTTCTAACAATTGTTTAGAGTTTGTCATATTAAAATTTCCAGCAACAATTAAATTTTGGTGTTTCCAATTGCTTTGACGTAAAAAAGGGTGTACGCTTTCTATACTATTTCTTCCAAAAGTTCCATATCGAACATGTCCTAAAAACAAATTTCCTACATACGGCATATTTTCTTCTTGCCAAGCAACATCATCTTTTCGATCTGGATTCTTTTCTAAAACATCGTTTAACCTGTCATTAATTTGCGCAAAAACATCTTGAATGGGTTGTGATTGGTTTGAGCGAACTCTACTAATATATCTTGTACCTGGACTTACATTGAACTTTACACTTGCAAAACCAGCTCCGTCTTGGCCACGATTGTGTTGCTTTTCCATTAACAAATACATTTTGTTAATTCCATAAAAAGCTGTACCATATTTGTCCTTATAATATTGCAAAGGCTTTAAAAGTCGAACCATTGCAATTCCACATTCATGTTTTAAAGCATCACTCATATTGTTGTTGTTTGTTGTTTTTTATATATAAAAAAATCCGCGCTTTTAGCTGCGGATTTTTATTTATGACAATTCAATATCAAATTGTGTTAGTTGTTTAAACGCTTCTAATCGCGTTTTTACCTCATCTGTTGTTAATTTTTCCATTCGTTGTGTGCCAAATTTCTCGACACAAAACGAAGCCAAATTAGACCCGTATATAATTGCATTTTTCATGTTTTCAAAAGACACATCTTCTGTTTTTGCTAAAAAACCACAAAACCCTCCTGCAAAAGTATCTCCAGCGCCAGTTGGATCAAAAACTTCTGCCAATGGCAACGCTGGTGCAAAAAACATTTTTCCTTCATTAAATAATAAAGCCCCGTGTTCTCCCTTTTTAATCACCACATATTTTGGTCCCATTTCGTGAATCTTATTTGCCGCTTTTACCAACGAGTATTCACCACTTAGTTGTCTTGCTTCTTCATCATTAATTGTAATTACATCAATTCTTTTTATTACTTCGTGTAAATCATTTAAAGCAATGTCCATCCAAAAATTCATAGTATCTAAAACTACTAATTTTGGTTTTACAGTCATTTGATCTAAAACTGATGCTTGTGTTAGTGGATGTAAGTTTCCTAACATTACAATACCTGCATCTTTAAAATTATCTGGAACAATGGGAGCAAAATTTTCTAGCACATTCAGCTCTGTAATTAAGGTATCACGCGAGTTCATGTCATTATGATATTTCCCACTCCAAAAGAATGTTTTCCCTTCTTTAATGATTTCTACTCCTGCAGTATCAATTCCTTTTGAGTTCATCATTTCTAAATAAGATGCAGGAAAATCTCCTCCAACAACAGAAACAATTCCTGTTTGAACACCAAATTGCGATGCTGCCAAACCAACAAAAGTACCGGATCCTCCTAAAATTTTATCTGTTTTTCCAAATGGGGTTTCAATTGCGTCAAAAGCAACTGTACCGACTGCTAATAGTTTACTCATTTCTTAATTTTTTATCGTAATTTCGCAATTCACAAAATTCAATTTTTAAAGCACAAAAATAAGTTTAAAAAATGACTATCAAAGAAATACAAGAAGAAATTATTGACGAGTTTTCTATGTTTGATGATTGGATGGAACGATATGAATATATCATTGATTTAGGGAAATCTTTACCTCAGATAGCAGAGCGTTATAAAGTGGATGAAAACCTTATTAAAGGCTGTCAATCAAAAGTTTGGTTGCATTCTGAATTAAAAAACAACCAACTTGTTTTTACTGCAGAAAGCGATGCTATTTTAACTAAAGGAATTGTGGCGCTTTTATTACGTGTGTTTTCAAATCAATCAGCAAAAAACATTTTAGAAGCAAATACTTCTTTTATTGATGAAATTGGATTGAAAGAACACTTAAGTCCAACAAGAGCAAATGGTTTAGTTTCTATGCTAAAACAAATTAAACTTTATGCTATTGCTTTTCAGGCAAAACAGCACGAATAATTGTATCTTTGTGAAATTAAAATTAGGCATGATGAACGACGATCAAATACAAGATATAGGAGATAAAATAGTGCGTGTTATTAAAACCATTTACGACCCTGAAATTCCGGTAGATATTTATGAACTCGGATTGATTTACGATGTTTTTGTAAATGAAGACAATAACGCTAAAATATTAATGACGTTAACTTCTCCGAATTGTCCAGTAGCAGAATCTTTGCCAATGGAAGTAGAAGAAAAAGTAAAAACCTTAAAAGAAATCAACAATGCTGAGGTAGAAATTACTTTTGATCCAACTTGGACACAAGAGATGATGAGTGAAGAAGCAAAATTAGAATTGGGCATGCTTTAATTCAGTAAGCGGTTTCAGTGAGCAGTAAACAATTAATAGTTTTTAAAACTAAAAAGGTGGCTCTGTAGCATTTAAATTTAAAGAAATGACAGAAGAAATTATCAACAGAGTTGCAAGTAGCAAACTGGTTACTATAGATCTTGAGGATTTATACCCTGAAGGAAATCGTGTAATTATTGATATTAAAAATTGGTTGTTTGAAGAAATTGTTTTGAAAGAAAATGATTTTAGAGCTTTTGTAAGTGCACACAATTGGAACCAGTATCAAAATAACTTTGTTGCCTTAAATTGTTCCTCAGATGCAATTATTCCTTCTTGGGCATATTTATTAATTACAACAAAATTATCTCCCTTTGCAAAAAAAGTAGTGGTAGGTAATTTAGAACTTTTAGAAACTATTATTTTTGAAAAACTAATTAATCAGTTAGATATTGATGGTTTTAAAGACAAATCTGTAATTATTAAAGGTTGCTCTAACAAACCAATACCCGCTTCTGCATACACGCTTTTAATCCAAAAAATTCAACCATTTGCAAAAATAATTATGTTCGGAGAAGCTTGCTCTACAGTTCCTTTGTACAAAGCTTCAAAATAATTTTTTTTGTTCTTTTAATCCTATTACTTTTACAACTCAAAATAATTTAAGTACTGATGAGAAAGTACCTTCTTGGTTGTCTTTTATTAATTTCTCTGTTAGGTTTTTCACAAGAAAAAAAAGACAGTATTACTCCTGTACATTCAAAATGGAAAATTACAGGATTATTTACCTTTTTATTTAATCAATCAACTTTTACCAATTGGAAAGCGGGTGGAGATAACACTATTGCAGGAAATATTGGTATTAATTATGATTTTAATTACAAAAGCGGAAAATGGAACTGGGATAATAGAGTTATTACAGCATATGGTTTAAGCAATATTCAAAATGCTGGTGTTCGTAAAACCAGTGACCGTTTTGAGTACAACTCATTATTAGGGTTGAAATCAAATAAAAATTGGTTTTTCTCTTTTTTCTTAAACTTTAAAACACAATATACAAGAGGGTTTGATTATAAAAATACACCAAGAGTACCAATTTCAGATTTCTTCTCGCCCGCATATTTATCTTTTGGACCAGGTATGTTATGGAAAAAATCTGATGATATTACGATAAATATTGCCCCAGCAACTTCAAGGTTTACTTTTGTAAATGATGAGTTTTCTGGCAAATATGGTGTAGATCCTGGAGAAAACGTAAAATTTGCATTAGGTTTTAGTCTATCTGCTTATTTGAAATTTGAAATAATGGAAAATATTACCATGCAAAATATTATTGCCATGTATTCTAACTATCTAAAAAACGCTCAAAATATAGATGTAGATTATCAGGTAAAATTTTCTATAGATGTAAACAAGTACATGACAGTTGATATTCTTTTTCATACTTTAATTGATGATAATGCATCAAGCAAAATTCAGTTTAAAGAAATATTTGGACTCGGATTAAGTTATGTTTTTCATAAAAAGGAAATCTCCTTTTAAAAAATTGCTATCCCTCATTAAAAAAGGTACTTTCGCGCATCAATAAAATCTTAATACAATGAAAAAAATTATAACTTTTAGTATCCTTCTTTTAGCTATTTCAGCAAATTCTCAAGAAAAAGTAGAGAATCAAAAAAAAGAGTGGAAAAAAAATGGAAACATTACTTTCTTAGTAAATCAATCTTCTTTTTCTAATTGGATTGCAGGAGGTGATAATACCGTGTCTGGAAACTTAGGCTTAAATTACGATTTTAATTATGTGAATGGTGATTTAACTTGGGACAACAAATTGATTTTTGCATACGGAATAAACAATGTAAAAGGAACTGGATCTAGAAAAACAGATGACAAATTTGAATTCAATTCTTTGGTTGGAAAAAAAGCTACTGGAAAGTGGTCTTATTCTTTTTACGTAAACTTTAAAACTCAATTGACAAACGGATACGACTATTCTCAAACTCCAAAAGAAAAAACTTCTGCTTTTTTGGCGCCAGGTTACCTAAGCTTTGGACCAGGTATGTTATGGAAAAAATCTGATTCTTTTAAAATGAATTTCTCTCCTTTAGCTTCTAAATTAACCATCGTTTCTGACGAGTTTTCAGGAAAATATGGAACAGATATTGGAAAAAATACTCGTTATGAATTAGGCTTCAACGCTTCGTTAAATCACAAAACAACCTTAATGGAAAATGTAACAATGGAGAACATTGTTAATTTTTATTCTAATTATTTAGAAAACCCGTTAAACTTAGATGTCGATTATCAATTAAATTTTGTGATGCAAATCAACAAATATTTATCTACCAATTTAAACTTCCATACAATTGTCGATGACAATGCAACTAGTAAAATACAATTTAAAGAAGTATTTGGATTAGGAGTTAATTATCTTTTTTAAACGCTTAAATTCATATGATAAAAAAGACCTACTATTTGCAGGTCTTTTTTATCTTCTTCTTTCAGTCTTTTCTTCAAAAGAAGTGAATTTTAGCTGTTTTTGAACAGCGTCATCTTTATAATAAAGAATCACTTGATCTTCTTTATTAGTACATTTTAACAATTTTGACCTATTTCCTTGAAGCATTGAAGCTTCCATTTTATAAATTCCTTTATCAGTAAATGCTTTTAAAAGTTTCGGGGTTTTTACAATTCGTAATGAGTAGTTTATACGAAAACATTGTCCATTCTCAATAACAATAAGACTATCTACTTCTTTTTTTTTGCTGGTATGGTTTTGGATTTCAAAAACATAATTCACAAATGGTTTAGCAGAGTTAACACCTTGTATTATACGTTGCTTTATAGCTGTTTTTATTTCTAACTCTCCTTTACACGAAACAAACATTATTGCCATCAAAAAGAAAAATATTTTCTTCATAAAATATTATTTAATAAGTAATTTTTTTACAATACTCTTGTTCTTATTTGTTACTTTAATAAGATACATTCCTTGTGAAAATTTATTTAAATCTACTTTTTCTTGCGTTAAAGATGTTTTAAAACTTTTTACAACACCACCTATAATATTATAAATGATTACTGAACTTTCTCCTGATAATCCATTTAATTGAATTGTAAAGTTCTTGTCTAATGTTGGATTTGGAAACAAAGAAACTGAGTTTTTAGAAAGTTCTTTATCATCTAACCCAAGAGCTGCCGTTGTAATAGAAACTTCCCATAGTCCTCTGCCAAAAGTTGCTGCTCTTAATTTTTCAGATCCGTAATGAATTTCTATATCATGAACAATTACATTTGGCAATCCTCCAGATAATAGGGACCAATCTGCTTTTGTATTCGTTCTATAATATACGCCTAAGTCGGTAGCTAAAAAAAGTTCTCCATCTGTACTTCCGGTTTTATATAAAATTTTATGTGTAGGTACGTTAGGCAAAGACCCCGTAATATTCGTCCAAGTAGCTCCACTATCTGTAGATTTGTAAACCTTTCCAGCTAAATATCCAGAATAAGCAATATATACTTCTGTTGGAGTTGTTGGGTGCACCTCAATACTTTTCACCTTTCCAGCTTGTGGCAAAGTGAGTGCTGTCCAAGAATTTCCTCCATCAGTAGTCACTTTTACAGCGCCTACTTCACCAGAAACATAAATTACTTGAGCATTAGAAGGAGAAATTGAAATGTATTCAATTTTTCCGACTCCAGAATTTAAGTTTGTCCAGTTATCTCCTCTATCAACAGATTTATAAACATCATCAAATCCTCCAAAAATAGTTGCAGGCACAGTTGGGTGAATTTCTAATTCCCATACAAATGGCGCTCCAGTAGGTGTTGTTATTTGCTGTGAAGACACAAAACCATCTATTGTTCTTTCCAATCCACCTTCTTGACTACAAGTCCAAGCAATATTTGTACTAGAGTAATCCCAAAGTGCTTCAACACCATCACTTCCTGGGTTTTTACCGCTCCAATTTGTTCCATTGTAAAAAACAACATCATTATCTTGGGCTCCCATGATTAAAAAATTAGCATTTTGTGGGGTTCCTGAAACATTGTAATATTGAGTAATTGCAAGACCAGAAGACAAGTCTGTCCATTTCGTATCTAAAGATGCATCTCCCTTAAAAATTCCTCCGTCATTTACAGAAAAAACGGTGTTTGTTCCTGGAATAAATTTAATGTCATGATGATCTGAATGTACATAGAAATAAGGTTGCCCTGTTGTCCAATAGCCATCTAAATATTTCTCCCAAGTAGCGCCTCCATCTTTTGATCTCCAACCGTGAACACCCGCTGCTAAAACTAAGTTTTTATCTAAAGGAGAAATTGCAATCGCCATATTGTAACCAAACTGAGAACTGTATCCAGCAATGGTGGAAACGGTTGTCCAAGTTGAACCATTATCGATCGATTTTCTTACAACTCCATCCTCATCAATTGACATTATTAAATTGGCGTCATTTGCAGTTATTGCAATATCTAATCTCTTTGCTGATGGTTTAGATGCTTCAGTCCAAGTAGATCCATTATCTGTAGACAACAAAAATTCTCCCCATTTAGAGGTTGCGTATAACATGGTTGTGCTTCCGCTTTTATACATGATATCATGAAAAGATGAGTCTGAAAAACTGTATACATCTGTCCAGTTTGCACCTCCGTCAGAGCTTCTTTTAATCGAGTTTTTTGTTGTCGCAAATATAGTGTTTGCATTATTTGGATCAATAAGAAGTTTTCCTATGATATCATTATCTCCTACTGCAAATGTAAGTCCTGTAGTGCTCCAACTATCACCTCCATTTGTTGATTTTAAAACACCAACAGATCTATTGTGAATTGCATCATAATCTCCAGTTGCCACATATAGGATATTGGTATTGGTTGGATTTATAGCAATATCTGAAACTCCCATATTAGGAAAAGTATCTCCTTTTGCAACCCAAGTAGCACCGCCATCTGTGGTTTTCCAAATTCCTCCCGCAGGTGTTCCAATATACATGTTGGTAACATCGGTTCCATTAAATACTACGGAATTAATTCTACCCATCCCAGCGTAAAAATCTACACTTGCAACGGGTGGTGCAACTGGCCCTACTAAAGACCAGCTTGTTATTGCTGTTTTCGCTTGAAAATCTGTTCTTGTTTCCTTAAATTTTTTCCACTCATTAAAAGTATGCGCCTCAGAAACAAAAGAACCATCTGGCAAAACTCTATCTTTCCAGAATGCTGCCCAACGCTCAAATTGCTTGATTTGCTTCTTGCTTGATCTAGATGTTGCGTTTTTTAAATTTTTTAATTTCGCTCTATTCCGAGATACAATTTCATAATAATTGCTTCCTTTTTGTAATGAAGAGTTTCTCCAATTTCCCTCTCGTTGAGCATTTACAGTGTAAATACACATAGAAAAAGTCAATAACAACAATAGTAATTTTTTATCCATAATATAATTTTACTGGTTAATTCATCTCAAAAACACGTATTGTTATGACTGTCAATACGTTATTTTCTCTTGCAATATACAAACCTCTTTTTAAAAATAATATATAAAAGGATAAAACATATATAAAATGGCGACAATGAAAACTCTTTAAAGCCGCTTGTTACTCTATCTCATAATCATCGTATAGAAACCGATTGTACGGAAAACGTTGTATGTGTATTTTCTTAACTTCTTGATAAACTTTTTCTTTAAATTCTTCTAAATTTTCTTTATTTAAAGCAGAAATAAAAATAGAATGCTGCTCTAAATCGCTCATCCATGTTTTCTTCCAGTCTTCTAAGGTATAATGTGCTTTGGTTTTCTCAGTGACCAAATCGTCATCGTCAATTATTTGATGCGTGTACGCGTCAATTTTATTAAACACCATGAGTGTGGGTTTATTGGCGCTTTCAATTTCATCTAAAATAGTATTTACCGAAGTAATATGATCTTCAAAATTTGGATGAGAAATATCAACCACATGTATTAATAAGTCTGCTTCACGAACTTCATCTAACGTAGACTTAAACGACTCTACTAATTGTGTAGGCAACTTTCTAATAAATCCAACCGTGTCTGTCATCAAAAAAGGCAAATTCTTTACAACTACTTTACGAACTGTAGTGTCTAAAGTTGCAAAGAGCTTGTTTTCAGCAAAAACAGCACTCTTACTAATTACATTCATCAAGGTAGACTTTCCAACATTGGTATACCCGACTATGGCAACACGAACCATCTTTCCACGATTTTTTCGTTGTACAGCCATTTGCCTGTCAATTGTTAACAATTTCTTTTTTAGGACAGCAATTTTATCACGAATAATCCGTCTATCTGTTTCTATTTCTGTTTCTCCAGGCCCACGCATTCCAATACCTCCTTTTTGTTTATCAAGGTGTGTCCAAAGACGTGTTAATCTTGGTAATAAATATTGACATTGCGCTAATTCTACTTGGGTTTTTGCAGAGCTTGTTTGTGCTCTTTGCGCAAAAATATCTAAGATTAAATTGGTTCTGTCTAATATTTTACATGCTAATATTTTTTCTATATTTCTGATTTGAGCTGGAGAGAGTTCATCGTCAAAAATAGCGGTTCCTATATTGTGAGATTCAATATAAGCGCTAATTTCTTCTAATTTTCCTGTCCCAACAAAAGTCTTTGGATGTGGTTTATCTAGTTTTTGAGTAAACCTTTTTACCGCAACACCACCAGCTGTTAATGTTAAGAATTCGAGCTCATCTAAATATTCTTTAGATTGAATTTCATCTTGAAACTGTGTAATCACACCAATTAAAATGGCTTTTTCTGAAGTTACTTCTCTTTCGTCTATCATAAATAAAGGTATTTATAAGTCATTTTATTCGCTAAGAATCTTTGTTTTTTATCAACGCTTTTAACTTCTCGTCATTTAATTGATATTTTTTGTACTTACCGTCTCTATATCTGTAATAAATAAAAACTGGCATCAGCACAAAAGACACATAAAAAACACCTAAACCCATTACTAATTCTCCTTTTGGATGTGCTGTTTTTAACAAGTAAACGCCAATACCCATCCAAAGGATAAAGATGACAAATGCTATTTTTAAAAAGGTTTTCATTTCTAATTTGTTACTTCGATTAATTTATTTCTATATGCAGTTAATAGTTTTGATTTTGAGATAAAACCAATATATATTTCTTCTTTTACAACAGGTAAATTCCAAGCAAAGCTTTTTTGAAATTTATTCATAATTATAGTCATCTTATCCTTTTCAATATCAATAATTTCTGGTGGCTTTTGCATTAATTCTTCCGCAAATACCGTTTCATACAATGTTTTATCAAACATAATTGGTCTTAGGTCATCTAGTAAAATAATTCCAAGAAGTTTTTTAGATTCTTTGCTAAGAACGGGAAAAATATTTCGATTGGATTTTACCACTGCATCTGTAACAATTTCTCCTAAAGTCATTTCAGGGTAAATGGCTACAAAATTATTTTCGATAACTCTATCAATATCCATTAAAGTTAATACTGCGTGATCTTTATCATGCGTAATTAATTCTCCTTTTTTACCTAATTCCATCGCGTAAACAGAATGAGGCTGGACATATTTAGTAATTAAAAATGAAATTGAAGCCGTAATCATTAAGGGAATAAATAATTCATATCCACCAGTAACTTCAGCTATTAAAAATATGGCAGTTAATGGTGCGTGCAAAACACCTGCCATTAAACCAGCCATACCAACTAAGGTAAAATTACTTTCAGAAACCGAATTGTTAAACAACCCAATATTGTTTATTGTTTTAGCAACCGCATTACCAATAAGGCTTCCCATAAACAACGTTGGTGCAAAAATACCTCCAACTCCTCCTGCTCCAAAAGTCAAAGCACTTGCTATAATTTTAAAAAAAGCCAATCCAAATAATAAAAATATAACAACCCAAACATTGGTTAAATCAAAGTTCATAAAGTTATTTCTTACAGCTTCTTCTGGATTTCCTGCAATAAGGTTATTAATAACCTCAAAACCTTCACCAAACAAAGGCGGAATAAAATAAACTAGAATCCCTAAACCGATACCACCTACTAAAAGTCTTTTAATCGATGAGTCTATTTTATCAAAAACCTTTTGAATTCTGTCATAAATTTCTGTAAAATAAATAGACCCAAAACCAGTAATCACTCCAAGAAAGATAAAAAATGGTACGTCTTTTATGGTGAAAACATCTTCTATTTTAAAAGGAAGTAACACATCAGAACCTAAGAAAAAATAGGAAGTAATAATTGCAGATAATGATGCTAATAATAAGGGTAATAAAGAAGCTATTGTTAAATCTAAACTAAATACTTCTATAGCAAAAATAATGGCTGCAATGGGTGCTTTAAAAATTGCAGATAATGCTCCTGCTGCTGCACAGCCAATTAACAACGTTCTTTTTGTTTGATTTAAGTGAAACAACCTCGCAATATTAGAACTAATTGCGGCACCTGTTGCTACTGAAGGGCCTTCTAATCCAACAGAACCGCCAAAACCCACAGTAATTGGCGCAGTTAAAATTGAGCCAATCATTTGGTATCGTTTCATAATTCCTTTTCGCTTAGAAATTGCAAAAAGTGTTGATGGAATACCGTGACTTACTTTATTTTTAATCACATATTTTATAATTAAATAAACGATTGCAAGCCCAATAATTGGAAAAACAAAATAAAAAGCGTTGTGATAATAACGAATAATATTTCCTTCTAAAAGATGCTGAAAAAAGTGCGTTAAGTTTTTTAAAATAACAGCTGCAACACCAGATAGAAACCCAACAAGAATACTTAATAAATAAACAAACTGACGTTCAGAGATGTGTTTATATCTCCAAATATGAATTTTAGTAAAGATGGCTTTTGCTGTTGGCACTTAGTTTGTTTTTTTGTCTCCTTGAGCGGAGTCGAAAGGTTGTTTATAGTTCTCGACTCCGCTCGAACTGACACTTTTTTTATTTGTTTCTTAGAAAAATATTAATTCATTTTTGATAAAATATCCGTTCCTAAATACTTATCTTCTTTATTCATAAACCAAGCTCTGTTTTTTGGCATTTTTACTCCGTTAATAGTTTCTTCTTTGCTTAACAAAATATATTCTCCGTCGTTTTTTGACTCGTCATGAAAAAATTGATATACTTCCATCGCAAAGGTTTTTGGGTTGAAATAAAAATACCACGTATCTTTTCCAACTTCTTTTTTATACGTTGCTTTTAATACTAAATACTGCTTTCCTTTAAAAGTTTTTCGTTCTACTTTATTGTGAATTATTGTTCCTTCATCTTTTAATTTCATTGGCAAACCATACAAATACGTATAATAATTCTGATACATTTTTGCACGTTCTCTGCTCAATTTGTTTTTCTTTAAAATTTCTTCTGATGGATTTTTGTTTCCGTTAAAAAGGATTTGGATACTGTCTTTTTCTACAATATATTCCGATTGATTTTTACCACTTTTTGCTTTTACAGAAAAGAATTGATTTGCAAAATCAATTTGTATTTCACTTTCTCTTTTTGGGCTGTTTGGCGTTTCCATTGTTACAAATAGAGTTCCTTTAAAGGTTTCCCAATTACCATTTGGATCGTGATATTGAATTGCTTTTTCTAACAATTGTTTTCCTGTGATTTCTTGACTGAAAGATTGTATTGAAAAGAATAATGCTAATAAGATAAGTAGGTTTTTCATAAATTAAAAGTACTAAAAAATCCCGCAATTGCGGGATTTGATTTATTATGACTGAATATCTAATTTCAAACTCAATTCTTTTAATTGATCATCATCTATAAACGCTGGTGCGTCAATCATTACATCTCTACCTGAATTATTTTTCGGAAACGCAATAAAATCTCTAATTGTTTCTTGTCCGCCTAAAATAGCAACCAATCTATCCAAACCAAAAGCTAAACCTCCATGTGGTGGTGCACCATATTCAAACGCATCCATTAAGAAACCAAATTGTGCTTTTGCATCTTCTTCAGAAAAACCAAGATGTTTTAACATTGTTGCTTGCATTTGTTTATCATGAATTCTGATTGAACCTCCACCAATTTCGTTTCCGTTCAATACTAAATCGTACGCATTTGCTTTTACAGCTCCAGGATCTGAATCTAACAATTCCATTTGACCAGGTTTTGGTGATGTAAACGGATGATGCATTGCATGATAATGTCCTGTTTCTTCATCTAATTCTAATAATGGGAAATCGATTACCCAAAGTGGTGCAAATACTTTTGGATCTCTCAATCCTAAACGTGTTGCTAATTCCATTCGTAAAGCAGATAATTGTGCTCTAACTTTGTTGGTTTCTCCTGATAAAACACAGATTAAATCTCCTGGTTTTGCTCCAGTAACATCAACCCATTTTGCCAAATCTTCTTGATCGTAAAATTTATCTACGGATGATTTGAATGTTCCGTCTTCATTTACACGACAATAAATCATTCCCAAAGCGCCAACTTGTGGTCTACGAACCCAATCAATGATCTTATCAATTTCTTTTCTTGTGTAACTATTTCCTCCAGGAACAGCTATTCCAACAACTAATTCCGCATCGTTAAACACTTTGAATTCTTTGTGTTGTGTAATTTCATTTAACTCGCCAAACTCCATTCCAAAACGGATATCTGGTTTGTCGTTTCCATACAAACGCATCGCATCATCGTATAACATTCTTGGAAATTTTTCAACCTCAACTCCGTTGATTTCTTTTAGCAAATGACGTGTCAATCCTTCGAAAATATCGAGAATATCTTCTTGCTCAACAAATGCCATTTCACAGTCAATTTGTGTAAATTCTGGCTGTCTGTCTGCACGTAAATCTTCGTCTCTAAAACATTTTACAATCTGAAAATATTTATCCATTCCGCCAATCATTAATAATTGCTTAAATGTTTGTGGAGATTGTGGCAATGCATAAAATTGTCCTTCGTTCATACGAGAAGGAACCACAAAATCACGTGCTCCTTCTGGAGTCGATTTGATTAAATATGGAGTTTCAACTTCTATAAATTCTTGATCAGACAAGTATTTACGAACTTCCATCGATACTTTATGACGGAAAATCAAACTGTCTTTTACTGGATTTCTACGAATATCTAAATAGCGATATTTCATTCTAATATCTTCTCCACCATCCGTTTCATCTTCAATTGTAAAAGGCGGCAGCTTCGATTCATTCAAGACTTCTAACTTAGAAACCAACACCTCAACATCTCCTGTTTTCATTTTAGGGTTCTTAGAACTTCTTTCAATGACAGTTCCTGTAACCTGAATTACAAACTCTCTTCCAAGTGTTTTTGCTTGGTCAATAATTTCTTTTGGTGTACGCTCTTCATCAAAAATTAACTGCGTAATTCCGTAACGATCACGTACATCTACCCAAATCATAAATCCTTTATCACGCGATTTTTGTACCCAACCCGCTAAGGTTACTTCTGTATTGATGTGCGATGCTCTTAACTCACCACAAGAATGACTTCTATACATGTTGCTTCTTTAAATGTGCTGCAAAATTACACAATTTAAGCAGAATAACTACTTTTTATGTTTCGAGAATAATCCGTAAAAATCTTTGTAAGTTTGTACTTATGAGCGTAATAAATATACAAGAGAAATTCAATTTGTTTTCTGATCATTGGTCGCCAAAAAAAATTGGCGAATTAAACAATCAACAACTCTTATTAGCAAAATTGAAAGGCGAATTTGTGTTTCATAAACACGATGATGAAGACGAATTATTTTTGGTGATAAAAGGTTCTTTAGATATTGAATTACGAGATAAAACAGTCACCTTAAACGAAGGTGAATTTTATATTGTACCAAAAGGAATAGAACACAAACCGATTGCAAAAGAAGAAGTTCATATTTTATTGTTTGAACCTTTAAGCACCAAACATACTGGCGATGTAATTGCAGATATCACGTTAGAAACGTATGAATCAATTTAAACAACTTCTCGATACAAAATTCTTGAAAAAAGAATTTCACTCGAAGTGACATTGCGTGAGTAATTAAACTCAAGAGTAAGAACATACTGTTAGTTCGAGTGAATTTTGAAAAATGAAAAATTTGTATCGAGAACAGGTAAGTAAACGAAAATTAAAAAATGAGCAAAATCTATTTAGTTCCAACGCCAATTGGCAATTTAGAAGACATGACTTTTAGAGCGATTCGAGTTTTAAAAGAAGTCGATTTTATTTTAGCAGAAGACACGCGTACAAGCGGAAAATTGTTGAAACATTTTGAGATTGCAACACAAATGCACAGTCATCATATGCACAACGAACATAAATCTATTGAAGGAATTTTAAACAGAATTAGAAACGGAGAAACGTGTGCTTTAATTTCTGATGCTGGAACTCCTGCAATTTCTGATCCTGGGTTTTTATTGACAAGAGCGTGTGTAGAAAATAATATAGAAGTCGATTGTTTGCCAGGCGCAACAGCTTTTGTACCAGCATTGGTAAACTCTGGTTTGCCAAATGATAAATTTGTTTTTGAAGGTTTTTTACCCGTTAAAAAAGGAAGACAAACTCGCTTGTTATTGTTGGCTGAAGAAACAAGAACCATGATTTTTTACGAATCTCCACATAAATTGGTAAAAACATTAGGTCATTTTGTGGAATATTTTGGAGCTGATAGACAGGTTTCTGTCTCTAGAGAATTAACCAAAATGTTTGAGGAAACCATTCGTGGAACTACAACGGAGGTATTGGCACATTATACAAACAAACCACCAAAAGGAGAAATTGTTATTGTTGTTGAGGGGAAATCTTCAAAATAGAGAGAGAATAAATGACAATAAGTTTTTCATTCTATCAAAAAAGGATTTTTTTTCTGATTTTATATCTAAATTCTTCAATATTGAATTAATAGCTTTAGGTTTTGTATGTTTCAATTCTTTAGTAATATTTAATTTGAATGATTGATTCTCTTTAACTTTTTGATGGTTCATTTTTTTATTCCTTAAATAAAATTCGCCAATCGATTTTAGTAAATTCATAATTTCTCTATATTAATATTGTAAAAGTATTTTGTTCTATCATAATTTTTAAGACATATAATTCCTGAGTAAAACCAAGGGTTTTGATTATTTAAAGAAAAACTACTGCTCAAAATTATATTATTACCAAGTTTGTAGCTAGAGAATAGCATATTGAAATCCGTAGTTTCACTTGATTAATCTTTTTCAAGGTTACGGATACTTGAAATTTTAAACTAGGACAAAAAAAACATAAAAAAATAACGGTAAATCATTAAAAATCAGATTGTCAAAAAACTAAACACCTAAGTATCAGTTCTTTATTAAATAATCTTGTAGGACACTTTTCGGAAAAATTTTTTTGTCCTATTTGCCATTCAAAATTTTAAGCTTTCTGATAATTCAACAATTCAGAACAAAACTAAAATGTCATTTCGAAATGAGCTTTTTAGCGATTGAGAAATCTGTAAATTATTTAGTTACTGCTTCTATTTATAAGATTCCTCCTTTACAGTCGGAATGGCAATTAATGTCATTTCGAGCGGAGCCGAGAAATCTATAGCTTAATTAATTGAGTAGAAAAGTAAAAAATAGTTCGTTTTTTAAAGGTTTAGCGACTCAAGTTGAAAATGTTAAAAAAATCATTTTTAAAAGGAACTATCTTTTTTGAAAAACGTATATTAACAACCTTAAACTGACATTTCAACTGCATCTATGAAAACACACAATTCAATACCTGCTTCTGGATTTAAAGGCTTAAAAGAAAACTGGCGTAATGACCTTTCGGCAGCAATAAGTGTATCATTAGTCGCTTTACCACTTGCTTTAGGAATTGCTGTTGCTTCAGGAGTATCTCCGATGTCAGGAGTACTTTCTGCTATTATTGGTGGAGTAGTTACAACATTCTTTCGGGGAGGAAATCTATCTATTAATGGTCCTGCGGCAGGTTTAATTGCTGCTATTTTAGGTGGTCTTGTTGCATTGGATGGCAATATTAATTACGTTTTAGCTGCAATTGTAATTTCTGGAGCTATTCAAACTACATTGGGCTTATTAAAAATGGGACGTTTTGCTAAGCTACTACCTTCTTCTGTATTACATGGTATTTTAGCTGCTATTGGAGTTATTATTTTTGCAAAACAAATTCACTACGCCTTGGGAACAACTTCTGATGCTGATACAATTATCGGTACATTACTTGACGTTTTCAATAAACTTCCAGAAATAAACCCATTGGTCTTTTTAATTTCCCTAACTGGAATTTTAATACTCGTTTTTTATAAAAAAATAAATCAAAAATTCATTCGTGCCATCCCTTCTCCAATGTGGGTTTTATTATTAGCTTTACCCGTTGTATTTGCTTTCGACTTTTTTAATGAACATAACATTTCTATTTTTGGAAATACCTATAGTGTTGGTCCAGATTTATTAATAGACATTCCAAACAATCCTTTAGATAGCATTATGCATCCCGATTTTGGAATGATAGGAACATTCCCTTTTTGGTTAACTGTTTTATCAATTACAACAATCGCCTCTGTAGTTACATTAGCAAGTGCACGTGCTGTTGATAAATTAGATCCTTATAAAAGAACCACAAACTTAAATAAAGATTTAATTGGAGTTGGATTAAGTACAATGGTTTCTGGAGCTTTAGGCGGACTTCCAATTATTACAGTAATTGTGAGAAGTACAGTAAATGTAAATAGTAATGCGAAAACCAAATGGGCAAACTTTTATCATGGAATTTTTTTAATTCTCTTTGTGCTTATTTTAGCACCCGTTTTAAGAAGCGTTCCTTTGGCTGCTTTGGCAGCAATATTAGTACATACTGGCTTTAAATTGGCTTCTCCAAAAGTATTTAAACATGCATATAACCAAGGCGTAGAACAATTATTGTTTCTTTCATCAACGCTTGTAATAACCTTATTTACAGATTTATTATACGGAATTGTAGGTGGAATTTTGGTTACGTTATTTTTACAAATGCTATTAGCAAAAGTTGGGTTTTTGCGTTTCTTTAAAATGATTTATAAATCGGGTTCAAAAATATATCAATTAGAAAATGGCACTTATGATGTAAAACTAAAAGGAATTAGTAACTTCTTATATGCTTTACAATTAGATAAATTATTAGAAGAAATTCCGACTGGATCTTCAGTACGAATTGATATGTCTAGAACACGTTTGGTAGATTTATCAATCATGGAAAATTTAATTGATTTTAAACGAATTCAAGAAGATCAAGGAGGAGATGTAAAATTGATTGGTCTAGAAAATCATGTTTCTTCTACAAGCCACAATCGAGCTTTAAAAATTGTAACAGGTCGTATCAAAAAGCGTATTACAAAACGTCAAATTCGTTTACAAAGAATGGCGATTGCAAACAATTGGTCTTTTGAACGTGAGGTAGATTGGAATACTTCTTATTTGAGAAATTTTCACTTTTTTGATTCACGTCCTATAGAAATGAAAACGAATTCTTTACAAGGATTAGATATAGAAAATAATGCACATTGGGAAATTGCTGATATTGTATTTGATGAAGGAGCATTGCTTGCTTTAGAAGTGTATCAGACAACTGTACAAGTAGTTAGATTATCATCATCTATCCCAAAATTCGTAATTGACAAAGAAGGTCTTTTTGATAAAGTTTTTGACCGTGTTAAGGTTATCACTGGGGCAAAAGGAGATATTGATTTTAAGAAATATGCGGATTTCTCAAATAAATTTAAACTAAGAGGAGAAAACGAAGCTGAAATTCGTGCTTTTTTCACAGATGACTTGATTCATTTTCTAGAAAAAAATGAAATACATCATATAGAAAGTAATGGAGAAGCATTGATGATTTTTAAATACATTCATGTAGCTCGTACTGACGAAGTAAAGAATATGCTTGATTTTGCTACCAATTTATTGAGTCATATGAATTTGAAATAATCCGAGAGATAAAGTGCATGAAACATTTACTGTCAGAAATAAAACAATGCACACTTTGCGAACCTCATTTAGATTTGGGCGTAAATCCCGTGTTTTCTGCACATAAAAATTCTAAAATTGTTATAATCGGTCAAGCTCCAGGAACTAAAGTGCACAAATCTGGAATTCCATGGGACGACGCAAGCGGAAAACAATTAAGAAAATGGCTCAATGTTTCTGATGAAGGTTTTTACGATGTAGAAAAATTTGCAATCATTCCGATGGGTTTTTGTTATCCCGGAAAAGGAGCTTCTGGCGATAAACCACCACGAAAAGAATGTGCTCCTCTATGGCACAAACAATTATTTGACAAAATGCCAAAAATTGAATTGATTATTTTGATTGGAATGTATGCGCAGAAATATTACCTCAAAGAAAAAGCAAAAAGAACATTGACAGAAACAGTTGACAATTATCCAGCATATTTACCAGCGTTTTTTGTACTGCCACATCCATCACCAAGAAATCGATTTTGGTTGACTAAAAATCCATGGTTTGAAAAAGAAGTTTTACCAAAGTTAAAAGAAACGATTTCAAAAATAATTTCATAGAAAAATCGTAGTATTACACCCCAATAACAAAATTATCATGTTAAAAAATTCTTTTATACTCGCTTTTTGTGTGAGTTTATTTGTTGGCTGTCAACAAAATAACGAATTAAAAACAGCTGAATATTCTGATGTTATCAATCAAAAAATGACAGGAGATTTGGCTTTTGAAACTACTTCTTTTGTAGAAAAATACTGGCGTGTTGTTGGTAACACAGGCTTTAATAAAAGTGTGTATAAAATTGCAGAACAACTAGAAAAAGACGGTTATGTTTTAGAAGAAAAAGCTACCGAAAAAGATGTGCTTACGTACAGAATAGAAAAGCGTCCGTTAAAAAGACCAACATGGGAATCTGTGGATGCAAATATTACTATTAATGGAGAAACAGCACCTTTATTAGCACACGCAACCAACAGAAATATGATTGCTTTAAACTCTTATAGCACATCAAAAGAAGGTGTAACTGCAGAAGTAATTTATATCAAAGATCTTAAGAAATTAAAAACTACCAATGTAAAAGGAAAAATTGTTTTTGCAGAAACTAGTCCAGGTAGAGTTTTTAAAACCGCAATAAATGGTGAAGCAGTTGGTGTAATTACGTATAGCAATCCTGCATATTTACAACCAGAAAAGAATTCAACATCTATTCAGTTTCGTTCTGTTCCTTTAGATTCGGTTCATAAATCTTGGGGAATTGCCATGTCTTTTGCGGCAAAAGAACGTTTAAAAACTGCTTTATCAAAAGGAAAGGCAACTTTAAATGTGAAGATAAAAACAAATATTTATCCATCAGAAGAACTAACTATTGTTGCTGATGTTAAAGGTAGCGAACAGCCAAAAAAACGCTTGGTTTTTAGTGCACATATTCAAGAACCTGGCGCAAATGATAATGCTACTGGAGTTGGAGTTGCTTTAGAAATGGCTGCTGTTACTGCAAAATTAGTAAAAGAAGGAAAAATCAATCCGAAGAGAACATTAACCTTTTTATGGGGTGATGAAATTGTTTCTACTGGAAGATATGTAAAAGAAGATAGTGTTAGAGCAAAAGACATTATTTGGGGAATTTCATTAGACATGGTTGGAGAAGACACTGAAAAAACAGGTGGAACTTTTTTAATTGAAAAAATGCCAGATCCAAGTGCGATTTGGACACGTGGAAATGACAAACATTCAGAATGGGGTGGCAGAAAGTTAAAAGCAAAAGACATGAAACCACATTATCTAAATGATTTTGTAATTGAAAAATTTAAAGCGCAAGGAAAACGTGCAAATTGGGTTGTAGAAACAAATCCGTTTGAAGGAGGGAGCGATCATGTTCCGTTTTTAAGAGGAAATATTCCGAGTGTGTTATTTTGGCATTTTACAGATCAATTTTATCATACCGATAATGACAGAATTGATAAAGTTTCTAAAACGACCTTGAAAAATGTAGGAACTGCAGCCTTAGTTTCTGCTTATGGATTGATAAATGCTGACGAAAACACCGCAAAAAAAGTATTAAAAAACATTGAAATTGCTGCGATTGCTCGTTTAAATGAAGAATTAAAACAAAGTAAATTAGCGATTGAAAAAGGAGAAGATGCAAAAACGCAATTAGAAATAATTAATGCTTGGGAAGATTGGTATGTAAAAGCTGCTGCTACGGTTACAGATATGGTTTCTGAAATTTCACTTATAAAAGTAGAAATTGAAAAAACTCAATCTGTAATAAAAGCAAAATCCAAAAGTATTACTGAGGAGTTAAACAAATAAGTTCTAAATAGCTTTTAAAAAATTAATGAGTGTCTGTTTTTATATCTATTGTCAGGTCGAGCGAAGTCGAGACCTTTTGTTTTTAGATAATTATAACCTCTCGACTCCGCTCGATGAGACATTCTTTAAAGAATAAGCACTAAAAAAACCTCATCATTTACTGAAATAAATTCAGCATACATGATGAGGTTTTTAGTATAAAGTAGGTTTCGTTTATTTATCTAAACCACCTTTTCTTTGCGGAGAACGAGCTTTTGGCCATTCTCTTTGTTTACCGGTTCTCGGATTGATTGGCATTACAATTTTTTCTCTTGAAGTTCTGTTAGAATCTTCACTTGCCATATAAGTTAGTATAGCAGTTAATATTGCATTGTTACGTACATCATCAAAAACAATTTTATCGTACGTGTCTCTATTTGTGTGCCATGTATAATTCCAATAAGACCAATTTAAAGAGCTCAAACTAAATGCTGGAGCACCAGCCGCTAAAAAAGAAGCATTGTCAGAACCACCACCACTTGGTGCTCCTGGAAAACTTGTTTTAATGTGCTTTGTAATATCTCTTGGTACTGCAGATAACCATCTTGATAAATAATCATATGAATGTAAAAATCCTGCACCAGACAAACGCACAACTCTACCTGTACCATTATCTTGATTAAAAGAAGCCTGAATATTTTTTACAATTTCTGGATGATCCTCTACAAAAGCTCTTGATCCATTTAAACCTTGCTCTTCGCTTCCCCAATGACCAACAATAATTGTTCTCTTCGGATTTGGATACATTTTCTTTAAAATACGCATTGCTTCCATCATTACTAATGTTCCGGTACCGTTATCTGTTGCTCCAGTTCCTCCATCCCAAGAATCGAAATGAGCAGAAAGCACAATATATTCATTCGGAAATTCAGTTCCTTTTATTTCTGCAATGGTATTAAAATTATCTACTTTTCCTAATTCTTTAGACTTTGCAACTATGTCTATTCTAGGTTTATCTCCATACTCTACCATTCTGTACAACATACCATAATCTTCTAATTCCATATCAATTGTCGGAATTTTTTTTGTTCTAGCACTAAAGATTTTATTTACTCCAAATCCTCTAGACCAGTTAGAAGCAACCAAACCTGCAGCTCCTGCTTTTTCTAATTCTGCAATTATTGTTCTTGAGTTAAATCCTGTATTTCTAATGTTTTGTCTCCAATCTTTTGTTTGCTCGCTGCGTTCTTTTTTCATTTTTTCAAATGATTCTGGCGTAGCAAATTCTTCCCAGTTATAATCAGGTCTTCCTGTTGGTTGTTTCATAGAAATCAACACAACTTTTCCTTTAATCGTTTTTAACCAACGTTGAAAAGCATCTTTATCAGAAATTTTAGGAATGATAATTACTTCTCCAGAAACGCCTTTTTTAGAAGTACTTGGATTCCAAGCTAATTGAGTAGCATCTAAACTTTGCACTCTTGGATATGTCATATCAACATGTGTAATTCCGCGTTCCCATCCACGCCATTCTCCCCATTTTTCATTTTTTGCAGAAATTCCCCAAGATTTGTATTTGGCAACTGCCCAATCGTTTGCTTGTTTCATTTGTGGGGTACCTACTAAACGTGGCCCAATAACGTCTAATAATTCGTGTCCTAATTTTTTTAATTGTGAGTTGTTGTTCGCTTCATTTATAATGTTTTGAACAACAGGATCTTTACTTTGTGCTGTTACAGCTGTTGAAGCCATAAGAAATAACACAAAAATTTGTAGGATTTTTTTCATTTCTGTAAAATTTAATTAGTTGAGTGTTAATTTATTGATTGTAAATATAACGAAGTAGGCTTTATTTATTTGTTAAAATTTATGTTAATAAAACCTCCTGGTTCTTTCTTAGTTGCATTTTTAGAAATTAAATTCTTTGCTAGAAGTAATGCTTTTATAAAAAAGTATTATTGCTATTTGTGTTGTTTTCATTTTAATTCTTTAACTGTTTTTCCGCCAACTTCAATAATTTCATCTCTAATGTCATTTAAAGTGTCTTTGTCGTACAATATAAGTTCATGTGGAGTATTTAAAAGATAATTAATTTGATCTAACAATGTGCGTTGTTTTCCTTTATCTGAAAACGTTAAATTGATATCTATTTCATATTCCTCATCTAAAACAACATCATAGAAGAAATTTAAAACACTTCCATCAAAAGCTCGTTGGTATAAATGTTGCTCTTTTACACTTGAACTAACAATATTTCTTCTATCAATTAGGTTTTTGAAGTTCTTATTAATGAAATCGCCAATACCTTTTTTTGTCGCATTTTTAGAAATAACCTTGTGACTTATGAGATTTTTTTTAATTGCAACCTGAGGTTGAATATTTTCATCAACTAAACCAACCATTTGAATGCAGATACTATCCGCAATCTCTGGAGTTAGTTGTACTAGTTTTTCTTTTTCTTGTGCATATGTTGTTAATGCTATAATAAACAACATAAATTGTAGCATTTTTTTCATTTTATAAAATATAAAATTAAGTTGATTGGTTTTTTATTGAATTTAAATATGGCAAAATTAAACTTATAGATGTTTTCCTTTTTCCCATCCAGTTTTTCCTAAGTATTTTTCGCCACTTTCAACAGCTCCATCTTCAATAGAAGTTCCCATAGAATCGTTCCATCTATTTAAATATCCAAAGAGAGAAATAACGCCTAACATTTCTACAATTTCTCCTTCGTTCCAATATTTATATAATTCAGTTTTAATCTTTTCATCCACAGCGTTTGGAACCATTGAAGCCGCCAACGAAAAATCTAACGCTGTGCGTTCTGCATCAGAAAAGGCTGCATGTGTTTTATACTCCCAAATATTATCTAACTGTTCTTGTTCTGCTCCATAACGTTCAGCTGCTCTAATTGCGTGCGCTTGACAATATCTACAACCTGTTGCATTACTAGACACCCAAGCAATCATTCTTTTTAAAGCAGAGGTTACGTTTCCTTCGTTTGCCATTACCGCTTTATTCAAATTGATAAATGCTTTTGAAATGGCTGGTCTTCGTTGCATGGTTAAAACAGAATTTGGGCAAAACCCTAAGGTTTCATTAAAAAATTGAGCTAACTCGTTGGTTTCTAAATTATGGTTGGCTGGAAGTGGTGTGACTAATGGCATATTTTCTTTTTTTTATGATGCTAAAGATATCTATTTTTATAACTTTACCTGTCATTAATTTTATAAAAAATGAACGTAAAATTACATCCTTACAACCTTCAATTAAAACATACGTTTACCATCTCAAGAGAATCACACGATTTTCAACCATCACTAGTTGTAGAATTATCTCATGATGGAGTTTCTGGTTTTGGTGAAGCAACTTCCAACCCGTATTACAATATCTCTGTAGAAAGCATGATTACTGCTATTAGTAACCATCAAAAATTTATAACCTCTTTATCCGAAGAAACTCCAGAAGGTTTTTGGAAAAAAGTGAAACCTCTTTTTACAGAAAATATGTTTGCTTTGTGTGCTTTAGATATGGCTTTTAATGATTTATTTGCTCGGAAATCAGGAAAAAAATTATATGAAATTTGGGGTTATGACATCAGTAATAACCCAATGACAGATTATACAATTGGTATTGATACTGTTGACAAGATGGTAGAAAAGATGGTAGAATTACCTTGGCCTATCTATAAAATAAAGCTGGGAACAAAAAATGATATCGCAATTGTAACAGAACTCAGAAAACATACCAATGCTGTTTTTAGGATTGACGCCAATTGTGGTTGGACAACTGATCAAGCAATCGAAAATTCGTACAAATTAAAAGAATTAGGCGTAGAGTTTTTAGAACAACCTCTTAGAGCAGATGATTTTGAAGGTGCTAAAAAATTATACAAATATTCTGCGTTACCAATTATTGCTGATGAAAGTTGTATTGTAGAAAGTGATGTAGAAAAATGTGCAGGATTTTTTCATGGAGTTAATGTTAAACTAACAAAATGTGGTGGTTTAACTCCTGGAAAGAGAATGTTATTAAAAGCAAAATCTCTTGGAATGAAAACAATGGTTGGTTGTATGACAGAATCTACCGTTGGCATCTCTGCAATTGCACATTTATTACCTTTGTTAGATTATGCTGATATGGATGGAGGATTGTTGCTAAAAGAAGATATTGCTAGTGGAGTTACCATTAAAAATGGCGTTGTATCTTATGCAAATGAACTTGGTACAGGAGTTTCTTTATTCTAATTATTTTGGAAATATATCAATCTCCAAATACCGAAATTTTTATAAACCAAGAAGCATATCTTTACTTTAGCGGCACTTCTTATTTGGGTGTTTCTACGCATCATAAATTTCAAAAAAACGTCTCTGAAAGTATTCAAAAATGGGGTACTTCTTACGGAAGTTCTCGAAACGCAAATCTTAAACTGGCAATTTATAACAATGCCGAATTGTTTTTAAGCGGTTTTTTAGAAAAAGAAGCAGCTGTTACTGTTTCTTCAGGAACATTGGCTGGACAATTTGCGCTAAAAGCTTTAGAAAAAAAAGTTGACACATTCTTTTTTATGCCAAAAACGCATCCAGCAATTATGCCGTCCAATGCCAAACCTGTTTTTGTAAACGGAACTCTAAATCCACACGTTTTAGAACAGAAATCTACCCATATTTGTATTGTTACAGATGCCATTGCTGCTTTAGAAACCAACCCTTTTTCTTTTGAATTTTTGAAACAAATTTCAACAACCACAAAAATTACACTTTTAATTGATGAGTCTCATAGTTTAGGTGTTTTAGGAAAAGACGGAAATGGAATTTCCAATCAACTCCCTAAATTAGAGCATGTAGAATGTGTTGTTGTATCTTCATTAGGAAAAGCTTATGGAGTAAATGGAGGTGTCATTTCTGGAAAATCAACTTTCATTAATAGTATCAAAGAAGATGCTCGTTTTATTGGTAGCGCAGGAATGAGTCCTGCTTTTTTAGATTGTTTTATACACTCACAGAATTTCTATAAAAAGCAACGCAGAAAATTACAGGAAAATTGCAAGTATCTTTTTAATGCACTAAGCAACTATAAAAACATAAACATTTCTAAGATCTATCCTGTTTTCTTTTTTGATGATGAACATATTGCGGACTATTTGTTTTCAAAAAAAATTATCATTACAAATTTTTACTATCCTCCATCAGCAAAAAAAATGAACAGAATTGTGCTCAATGCAAATCACACAAAAAAACAGTTAGATATCTTATCTAATGAACTGTCTTTGTTTCAGAAAAATAAGTACCTTTATAAATAGATAAATAAACATTATGATTAACACTGTAACTACCCATTGGAAAAAAAATATGCAATTCGAATCGGACAATCCGAGTGGAAATTCGCTAATAATGTATGATGCTTCTGCTGATAATGGAGACGTAAAAGGATTTGGTCCGAAAGCATTAATGTTGTCTTCTCTTGCCGGTTGTTCTGGTTTAGATGTAGATTCTTTACTTACTAAAATGAGAGCAGAAGTAGATGACTTTAATATTGTTGTTTCTGGAGAATTAACTGAAGAACATCCAAAGTTTTACCATAAAGTAAACGTTGATTATCATTTTTATGGAACTGGCTTAAAAAAAGACAAAATTACCAAAGCTGTAAATTTATCTGTAGATAGATATTGTGGCGTCATGGAAATGTTTAGACAATTTGCAGAAATAACTACTGAAATTTATTTGCATGAAAAATAACTAATTAAAAAAGCACTGAATTAAGTTCTGTAAAAATTGCTATGCGTTGGACTTTAAAAAACATTCCGAAAAAAGAAAAAATTGTGCAACTTGCCAATGATTTATCTGTTGACAAAACCATTGCTAAAATCTTATTGAATCGTAGAATTTCTAACTTTAAGGAAGCTAAAAAATTTTTTAGACCGTCTTTAAACGACCTGCACGATCCTTTTTTGATGAAAGATATGGATGTTGCTGTAATACGAATAGAAAAAGCCATAGCTAATAATGAAAACATTCTTGTATTTGGAGATTATGATGTTGACGGAACTACGGCAGTTTCTTTAGTTTCGTCATACCTAAAAACAGTATATCCAAATATTGCAACCTATATTCCTGATAGATATGACGAAGGATATGGAATTTCTATACAGGGAATTGATTTTGCAGAAGACAATGATTTTTCTTTAATCATTGCTTTAGATTGTGGTATAAAAGCCATCGATAAAGTAACATATGCATCTCAAAAAAACATCGACTTTATTATTTGTGACCATCACAAACCTGGTCCCGAAATCCCTAGTGCTGTTGCTGTTTTAAACCCGAAGAGAAAAGATTGTACGTATCCTTATGATGAATTGTGCGGCTGTGGTGTAGGTTTTAAGCTAGTCCAAGCATTGGCTTTAAAAAACAACCAACCGTCCGAAGATTTAATTCCTTATTTAGATTTGGTTGCTACCGCTATTGCTGCAGATATTGTCCCAATGACTGGAGAAAACAGAGCCTTGGCATATTTGGGATTACAGGTTATCAACTCCAATCCTAGAAATGGGATTAAAGCGATTATTCATCAAATTAAAAAACAATCTTTAACTATTACTGATGTTGTTTTTATTATTGCGCCAAGAATCAATGCAGCGGGAAGAATGAAACATGGAAATTACGCTGTAGAATTATTAACAGAAATGGATTTTGAGACTGCCATAAATTTTGCTGGAGTAATAGAAACATTTAATACAAATAGAAAAGAGCTCGATAAAAAAATTACCCTTGAAGCGTTACAACAAATTAAAAAAAATAATGAAGAACAAAAGTTTTCAACCGTTGTTTATCATCAAACTTGGCATAAAGGTGTTATTGGTATTGTGGCTTCTAGGCTTATAGAAACCTATTATCGACCGACATTAGTTTTTACCAAAAGTGGAGATAAACTAGCTGCATCTGCTCGTTCTGTTAAAGGGTTTGATGTGTACAATGCTTTAGAACAATGCTCAGAATTTATTGAACAATTTGGCGGGCATAAATACGCAGCAGGCTTAACCTTAGATTTTAAAAACTACGAAAAATTTAAAGAAAAATTTGAAGAAGTTGTTTCTACAACTATTGACAAAGCATTATTGATTCCTGAAATTATGATCGATGCAGAAATTGATTTATCAGAAATCACTCCAAAATTTTACAGAATTATTGAACAAATGGCGCCGTTTGGGCCTCAGAACATGAAACCTATATTTTCTTCAACGGCTGTTAGAGACAATGGCTACGGAAAAAAAATAGGGATCAATAAAACACATTTAAAATTAGGTGTTATTTCTGGCGCTGATAAAAAAACATATAATGCTGTAGGGTTTGGGTTAGGAGACAAACTTAGTATTGCTCAAAATGAATTTGATATCGCTTTTTCTTTGGATGAAAACACCTGGAACGGAAATACCTCTATTCAGCTAATGTTAAAAGATTTAAAATAATGAATCTCGATCAAAAATTTGACAAATTACCATTAACTAAATCAAATCCTAATACACTTTTATCGCTCTTTGGCAATAAAGATATTCTACCAATGTGGATTGCTGATATGGATTTTGAAATTAGCAAACCCATTCAAGAAGCCTTAATTAAACGCATTACAAATTCGGGGTTTGCCTACGAATACAAACCTGATTCTTTTTTTGAAGCGCAAAAAAAATGGTATCAAAAAAGGTGTCAGATTAACTTGGTTAAAGAACAGGTATTGTACAGTCCAAGTATTACTACCAGCATTGCTGCTATCCTAGAAAATTTTAGTTTCGAAAAAGACGGAGTAATTACTCAACCTCCAGTTTTTATGGAGTTTAGAGATGTAATTAGAAAATCCAAAAGACGTATTATTAAAAATCCGTTAGTGCTAAAAAACAACAATCGATATGAAATTAATTTTGATGATTTAGAAGATAAGGCTGCTTTAGAGAATTCTAAAATACTTGTTATTTGCAATCCTCACAATCCTGTGGGTCGAGTTTGGACTAAAGGAGAGCTTGAAAAAATTGTATTTATTTGTAAAAAATATGATATTCTTTTAATCTCTGATGAAATTCACAAAGACATTATTCTTTTTGACAATCAATTTACTTCGGTAATTAATTTTGTTGACACCTGGAATAAAATAGTGATTTGTACTTCTGAAGCAAAAACATTTAATCTTTGTGGAATTTCGGATTCTATAGTTATCATACCAAATGAAGAAATTAGAAATTCAATTAAAACCACGTTCCAAAAATACAATTTAGGAAGAACCAATGCGCTAACAAGAGTTGCCTTAGAAACGGCGTATACAACAGGTGATTTATGGCTAGACAGAGTTATAGATCTTGTTGAAAAAAACGTAAAAACCATAGAGGAAGAATTGCTTAACTCTAGTATCAAACTCATCAAGCCCGAAGGTACTTATCAGGTTTGGTTAGACTTTAGAGCTCTCTTTTCTGACAGCAAAAAAATGTTTTGCGAACTTACTAAAAACTCTAACGTTGGCATGAATGCTGGGCATTGGTTCGGAAGAGAAGGTGCATTATTTATGAGAATGAATATTGCAACTTCTAATGAAAAAGTGGTAGTGGCAATTCAGAGTATTAAAAATGCATTCACAAAATACTCATTCAAAAATTAAACAACTTTATTAATCGTTAATGAGAATTTTACTTATTCTCTTTGATTAAATATATGTATACCGGATAATGATCGCTATATCCGCCAATATAATTTCCGTATGAGAAACTCCTAAACGGATATCCTTTAAAACGTCCTTTTTGTGTTGTTAAAAAGCGCTTATTAAAAACATGTGCCTTAAATAGTTTAAAAGAATTGAAGTTCTTTTCTCCTATATCAACCAATGGAAATGTCAATAAAATTTGGTCAAATAAATTAATATTATCTCTATAGCTCAATGTACTAATCCCACGTTTAAACATTTCTTCATAAGGGTTAAATAGATCTCCTTTTTGCAACTGTTTCTTTCGTTCCTTTGTGTGCAATACTTTTTTAAAACTAGCATTGGTTGGGTCATCGTTAAAATCTCCTAGAAGAATGATTTTTGCACTTTCTTCTTTCTCTCTTAATTGCGCAATAATTTTTGTATTTTGATAGGCTGCCTTTTCTCGTAAAGGCCTGCTTTTGGCTTCACCTCCTCTTCTAGAAGGCCAATGATTCACAATAAAATGCATTAATTCGTTGTCTAAATATCCCGAAACTAACAATTGATCCCTAGTAAACACTTTGTGATTGTCTTTGTAAATATTAGGATTAAAAACTTCGTGGTGAATGGGTGTGAAATATTGTTTTTGATATAAGAAAGCAACATCAATACCTCTCTGGTCAGGAGAATCATGGTGAATAATTTCATACCCTTTGTCTTTTAACCGCTCAGAATTTATTAAATCTTCTAAAACAGCTCTATTTTCTACCTCTGCAACTCCTATAATTGCTGGACTTGTATTTGATTTCTCTAACCCAATTTGAGAAATAACCGTGCTTAATTTGTCTATTTTATCCCAATATACTTTTGACTTATTTCCTTTGAGGCCCATAATCGGACTCGCTTCGTCATTTATTTTCGGGTTGTTAATCGTATCAAAAAGATTTTCTAAATTGTAAAAAGCAATGGTGCGTATTTTATATTTCTTAGTTTGTGAAATACCAATGGTTACTAAAAAAAGGAAGTAAATTGATAGAATAGTCTGTTTTATCATGGCTACATTTTCTTTCAAAAATACTATAAAATCAAGTAAAAATCTATTCAAATTTATCAATTCTAAAAAGCTCAATCATTTGGGGTTTCGTTTTTTTCCCTATCTTTAAACAAAAAATTGCTATTTTATGAAAAGAAACATCCTTGTGATGTTCATGTGCATCTGCTCTTGCTATGGAGTTTCTGCTCAGAACATTGTAAAAGGAATTGTTGTTAACAGCAATTCTGAAACTCCACTACAAGGTGTTGTAATTAGATTAAAAACGACCATTAGTACTAAAACGACAAATGCAAATGGCGTATTTATCTTACAGCACAAATCAAGTGGAAGCTACATCGTAGAAATTACGCTTGATGGTTACGAAACTCAAAAATTTCCAATTCAATTTACTGGAAAAACCATTAATCTTGGAACTATTTTGTTGTATGAAAAAATCTCTGAAACAGAAGATTTAAGTATCGTTACACTTACTGATGATGAATTGAACGACGACGGAATTGCCGCCGATAATATCGCTGGCTTATTACAAGCTTCTAAAGACATTTATTTAAGAACCGCTGCGTTTGAGTTTAGCGCTTCATTCTTTAGAATTCGGGGATTAGATTCTGAATACGCCACGTTACTTATTAATGGTATCGAAATGAATAAACTCTTCAGCGGCAGACCGCAATGGAGCAATTGGGGCGGAGTAAATGATGTTTTAAGAAATCAAGAATTTAGAAATGGGTTAACGCCTTCTCGTTTTTCTTTTGGTGGTATTTTAGGAACTACAAACATAAATGTAAGAGCCACTGAAGCACAACCAGGAATACGAATATCTTATGCATCATCAAACAGAAGTTATGTTCATCGTATGATGGTTTCTTACGCTTCCGGATTGTTAAAAAATAATTGGGCTTTTTCTTTTTCTACAAGTAAAAGATTAGGGTCTGAAGGCTTTTCTGATGGAACACCCTACAACGCAAACTCGCTATTTTTATCCGTAGAAAAAAAACTAAATGATAAACACGCTATAGGTTTTACAGGGTTTTACACTCCAAACAGAAGAGGAAAATCTTCTGCAAGTACTCAAGAAGTCTATGATTTAAGAGGGATAACCTATAATTCGTATTGGGGATTTCAAAATGGAAAAATCAGAAACTCTCGTATAAAAAAAGTAATTGAGCCTCTTTTAATGTTGAACCATTATTGGACAATTTCAAACAAAACTTCTTTAAACACCAATATTGCATATCAATTTGGAAATGTTGGAAACAGTAGAATTGATTATCGCGGAAGTAAAATTGATGGCACAAATAATAACATTCCGACTGTTATAAGTTTAGGAGGATCAAATCCAGACCCAACCTATTATCAAAAATTACCAAGTTATCAATTACAGAAAAACAATTTAAGCGCTGCTTATGGGTTAGAGCAAGAATTTTTAAAAAACGGACAGTTAAATTGGCGTAGTTTGTACCAAGGAAACCTCAGTAATTTTAATAATGGCAACTCAACGTATGTGTTATATGAAGATAGAAACGATGACCAACAGTTTTGGGTGAATTCAATTTTTGAAACAGAGGTTACAGATTATTTTTCAATAAACGCTTCACTTCGATATAGAAATTTAGTTTCTAAAAATTATGCAAAAGTGCTAGATTTATTGGGAGGAACGAGGTTTTTAGACATAGATACGTTTGCTAACGAAAACAACAGGCAACAAAGTGATTTGCTAAACCCTAATAGAATTGTAACAGAAGGAGAAACTTTTAAATATCATTTTAATTTTAACACAACAGTTGTAAATGGATTCCTCCAAAGTCAATTTAAATATACAAAAATAGACTTTTACACAACGGTCAGTTTTTCAAATACAACACATCAAAGGACAGGCTTTTATCAAAACGGAAAATTTGCAAATAACAACGAATCCTTAGGGAATTCTGATGCATTGAATTTTACAAATTTTGGATTAAAAAGTGGTTTTACTTATAAAATTACAGGAAGGCATTTATTAGATTTTAATGCCGGTTATTTAACAAAAGCGCCTTCTCTACGAAACTCTTTTTCAAATTCGAGAGTGAGCAATGCTGCTGTAGAAAATCTAAATAGTAAAAAAATAACAACTGTCGATGCTAGTTATATCTTAAGAACTCCGAAAGTACTGGCAAAAGCAACAGGATATTTTTCATCTATTAAAGACGCTACAGAAGTTGGGTTTTATTATGCCGATGGAATCGGCGGAAGCGGTTCTGATTTTACTGCTTTTGTACAAGAAATTTTAACCGGAATTAACAAAAATCATTTCGGAATAGAACTTGGTATTGAAGCACAAATAACCTCATCTATAAAATTAAAAGGTGCTGCAAATGTTGGGCAATATGTGTACAGTAACAACCCAACATTAACATTAAAGTCTGAAGCAGCAGGATTTGAATTTAGCTCAAGAGCTAGCAATCTAAAAAATTATAAACTCGCAACCGGCCCTCAACAAGCAGCTTCAATTGGGTTTGAATATAGAGATCCTGATTATTGGTGGATAGGCGCTACGATAAATTTTTTCGGAAACACCTATGTAGATGTTGCTCCATTAACTAGAACTAGTAATTTTTCTAATGATGGAGGCATCCCTTTTAATGATTATAATCCTGTTTTGGCAAAAAAACTTTTACAGCAAGAAAAATTTAACAACTATTCTGTTGTAAATATTGTCGGGGGGAAATCTTGGAAAATCAACACCTATTACATCGGTGTTTTTGCTAGCATTAGCAATCTGTTAAACACTCAGTATAAAACCGGTGGGTTTGAACAGGCTAGAAATGCCAATTTTAGAGAATTAAGAAATGATAAGGCATTAGATAAACCCCTATTTGGTGCCAAATATTGGTACGGAAGAGGGGCTACTTATTTTCTAAATCTCAACATTCGATTTTAACAACACATTTTTTAAAAACAAAACGCTATGAAAACAAATACACAAACAATACTTATTCCTTTTTTGACACTCATTATTCTTTTTATTTCTTGCATACAAGATGGTAATTTTGAAGTGCCAGATCTTACAATAACAGAACCTCAAATTACAGTGAATTCTAGTATTTTAAAAGTTAAAACTGCTTTGCAACAAGAATTTAATTCTAACAATACCGTAATTTATACATTTCCAACAGATGAAAATAATACAACATATATCGAGGCTTTTGTAGTCTCCTCTGATGCGCCAGGGAATTTTTACAAAGAACTAATCATCCAAGATTCAGCAATAAATCCATCTGCAGGTATTGAAGTAATCCTAAACAACAGCTCATTGTCTGAGTCCTATGATTTTGGGAGAAAAATCTATATCAAATTAGATGGATTGTCTGTTTTTTATGACGATGGTGGAAGTACAATTGACCCAACAAATAGTGTTCCTGGAAAATACATCTTAGGGTTTTTAGATGCTGGGGCAGTAGTAAACATCCCTTCTACAGCTATTAAAAACCATGTTTTTAGATCTGCTACCGTTTCAGAAATTATTCCTCAAAAAATAGAGCTTTCAGAGATTACAGAATCGCACCTAAATACTTTTGTTCAGTTTGAAAATTTTCAATTTGAAAAATCTGAAATAGGGAAATCTTTTTCAGGAGAAGCAAACGATGAATTTAGTGGGTTTAGATATCTTTTTGAATGCAATTCTGAAAAAACCATTCGACTACAAACAAGTACTTTTGCTAGTTTTAAATCAAATCTTATTTCAAGCAATAAAGGATTTTTAAATGTCATTCTTTCTAAAGATTTTAGAGCCGAATTTTTGGTAGCCATTATCAATGCCCCTTCTGATATTTCTTTTACAGAAGCAGAAAGATGCGATCCGGTATTTTTAGATTGCGGAAATGGATCTTCTAATAACAACACAATTCTTTTTAATGAAAATTTTAGCAATCTTAAAAATAATACGGCATTATTATCGGCTGGATGGAGCAATATCAACGCAAATGGTGGAAACACTCTTTTTTCGTCCAGAACGTCTGCGGGAAATCGATTTATAGATATTTCAGCGTATAATACTGGAGAAAACCCTTTAGAAGTGTGGTTAATTTCTCCTGCTATTGACTTAGATACTTCTACGGATGAAGTCCTTTCTTTTGAAACCAACACAGGTTATGACAACGGAAAAGCATTAACCGTTTATATTTCTTCTGACTTTACTGGCAATGTGGCTACTGCAAATTGGATACAAATTGATGCGCCTATCTCTGAAGGACCGGCTTCTGGATATGGAAGCAGTTTTACAAAATCTGGGGAAATCAATATTTCTTGCTTATCTGGAAATGTACATATTGCCTTCAAATATTCTGGTAGCGATGGAGGGGTTACAACAACTTTTAGAATTGACAATGTAAAGGTGACAAGTAAATAAACAACAGCAGATTCCTATTAAAAAACCGCTTTTTTTGAAGTGGTTTTTTAATTTAAATTTCGTTTTTCTATAAAAAATCTTTTTAAAAGCTTACTGCAATCTTCTTCTAAAAGCCCTTTTAATATTTTAGTCTTTGGATGTAATGTGGTTTTTAGTTTTACAAAACCTCTTTCTAACTCAGAAGCTCCATACACAATTTTACCAATCTGTGTCCAATAACTTGCCCCCGCACACATTTGGCAAGGCTCTAAAGTAACATAGAGCGTACAGTTTTTTAAGTATTTTCCTCCCAAATAATCTGAAGCGGCGGTGAATGCTTGCATTTCTGCATGTGCGGTTACATCATTTAAAGTTTCTGTTAAGTTGTGTGCTCTTGCAATAATTTGTTCTTTAAAAACGATGATTGCCCCAACAGGAACCTCTCCTTTATCAAAAGCAAACTGCGCTTCTTCTAAAGCTTTTTTCATAAAATAGGCATCATCAAAAGGGTCTATCATTGTAATAATTAAGTTTTCAATAATACAAAAAGTATTTGAGTTGTAAAATTGTACTTTTGTGTTATGTCTCAAAAGCTATTAGATACTATTTTTAATCCGCAAGATTTACGTCAGCTAAAAAAAGAACAGCTTTCACAAATTGCCAAAGAACTACGGGAATTTATTATTGATATTATTGCTGTAAAAGAAGGGCATTTAGGAGCAAGTTTAGGGGTTGTAGAACTAACTATTGCCTTGCACTATTTATTTGACACTCCAGCTGATTTGTTGGTTTGGGATGTTGGACATCAAGCCTATGGGCATAAGATTTTAACAGAAAGAAAAGACATTTTTCATACCAATAGACAGTTAAATGGAATTTCTGGGTTTCCAAAAAGAAGTGAAAGTGTGTACGATGCTTTTGGTGTAGGACATTCGTCAACTTCAATTTCTGCCGCATTAGGAATGGCAATTGCCTCTAACTTAAAAGGCGAAACTGAAAAACACCATATTGCTGTTATCGGCGATGCTTCTTTGGCAAGCGGGATGGCTTTTGAGGCATTAAATCATGCAGGAGTTTCTAACGCTAATTTATTGGTGGTTTTAAATGACAATGCTATCGGAATAGATCATGCTGTTGGTGCTTTAAAAGAGTATTTGACCAAAGTAAAAACAGATAAGAAATTAGCAGCTCAAAACAATATTATCAAAGCGTTAAACTTTAAGTATTCTGGACCTATTGATGGACATAACTTTGACGCAATTTTATCAGAATTAGAGCGATTAAAAAAAGTCAAAGGGCCAAAATTTTTACACCTCATTACTACCAAAGGAAAAGGGCTGAAACAAGCAGAAGAAAATCAGGTAAAATATCATGCTCCAGGAAAATTTGATAAAATTACTGGAGAAATTATTCCTGCAAAAGAAATTGTACAGCCAGAAAAATACCAAGATGTTTTTGGAAAAACATTGGTGGAATTGGCTAAAAAAAATAAGAACATTGTTGGAATTACACCAGCCATGTTAACGGGTAGTTCTTTAAAATTAATGCATAACACTTTTCCTAAAAGAACTTTTGATGTAGGGATTGCAGAACAACATGCGGTTACCTTATCTGCAGGAATGGCAACACAAGGAATGGTGCCTTTTTGCAATATTTATTCTACCTTTTTACAACGGGCTTACGATCAAATAATACACGATGTAGCGTTGCAAAATTTGCCTGTTATTTTTTGTTTGGATAGAGCTGGATTAGTTGGTGAAGATGGCGCAACTCATCATGGAGTTTTTGATATTTCGTATTTACGTGCAATTCCTAATCTAATCATTTTTGCACCAAGAAATGAAATTGAATTACGCAACATCATGTACACGGCTCAATTGGGATTAAAAAACCCTATTGCAATTCGGTATCCAAGAGGAAGAGGAAATATCATTGATTGGAAACATCCTTTTCAAAAAATTGAAATCGGAAAAGGAACTTGCTTAAAAGAAGGAACCAAACTTGCGATTTTATCTGTTGGAACCATTGCTAAAAATGTGTCTGAAGCTATCGGTCAATTAAAAAACAACCTTTCAATTGCACAGTACGATTTTCGTTTTATAAAACCATTAGATGAAGTGCTATTGCATCAAATTTTTTTACAATTTGACGCTATAATCACCATAGAAGATGGAACTATTAAAGGTGGTTTTGGATCAGCAGTTGCAGAGTTTGCATCACAAAACAAATATAAAAACAATCTACAAATGCTGGGAGTTCCTGATGAATTTATACATCAAGGAACTGTAACTGAATTGCAAAAAAAAGTCGGTATCGATGCCAGTGCTATCAAAAAAGAAATTCAAAAGCTATTATAAAAAATATCCTCTCAAAACTAATTCAAGAGGATGTATATTTTATGTAAAAAGGAGAATTATTTAATAATAATTTTTCCCGTTGTTCTTTTATTATTTTGATCAATTAGGTTTACAATATAAACGCCTGTTTTTAATTGCACAGAAATTGCTTGTTTACTTTCTTCATTAAAATCAACCTGCTTAGTATACACTTGTTTTCCGTTGATATCGAAAATATGTAAGGCAGTTTTTCCTAAGCTGTTTTTTGCAAATACTGTAAAATTTCCATCAGAAACTGTTGGATACATTGTAAAGACTTTTTTACCTGCCAAAACATCATCAACAGAAGCCACGCCTGTAGCAAATTGTCCAGTAAACATTCCTCTACCATGTGTAGTTGCCATCACTACATTGTCTGACGTTCTTAAGCTAAATGACGTTACTTTTACATTTGACATTCCGTTAAACGATTGAGACCATTTTGGTGAAGCATCTTTAAAGTTACTCGTTCTCCAAACACCTAATTGGGTTCCTATAATTACTTCGTCATTGTTTAATGGGTTCATCATTGCTGCTTTTACAGGAATGTCTGCGAAATCACCTTCTTTACTTGTCCAAACTGTACCGCCATCAGTTGTAAACCAAATGCTCGTCACTCCATAATTATGAAAGGTAACAATAATTTCATTTTCGTTCGCTCCAAAAGAGATTGAAGACACAGCCCCTGAAAAGTTGGTTCCAGAAATATCTGTCCAAACTGGTGTTGTGTCTGCATTGTCCATTTTAACAACCTTTCCGTCATTGGTTCCTACAAAAAGTGTAGAAGTAGCTGTTGTAAAAGGAGAGACTTTAAAAGCTGTTGGTTTATCTGTTAATGCTGAATTTGTTAACTCTACTTTTGGAACTGCGGTATCTCCTGCTAATCCAGAAAACCTAAAAATATTATTAGCTGCTAAAGAAGCACCGTTGGTATATAAAATATCTAAGTTATCATCTAAAGCCGCTGGGTTTATAAAACTTCCCGTGTTCCCGCTATCATCATTTTGTAGTGCTCTTTGAGCCCCTGTATATGGTAAATCAAGTTTTGAGTTGACATTGTACGTATATGCAACAATCATGTACACTCCATCTTTATCTATAAATGAATATGCTCCATCACCACCAAAGACATCAATAGAATTATTTACTCCAGTAGTAGCGCCATTTACAAAAGGTGTTCCATTGTCTTGTGCTCCAGCTAATAATAATTCATTATTCGCATCTTGCCCTATTGCACCATTGTAAAACTGTGTCGTATTATAGTCTTTAATTCTTGCTGTAATGGCTGTTGTAGTAGTGCTTGCGCTAGACAAGTTACTTGCGTAATAAACACCTCCATCATTCCCTATTAATGCTTGATTAGGGTCTGTAGGATGAAATGCCCATCCATGCTGATCTGCATGCACAGTTGGAATTTGTAATGCTGCTAAATTATTATTATCTGCCCATTTAGAAATTTGCGTCCACGTTGTGCCAGAATCTGTACTTCTAAATAAATCAATTCCTCCTACATATACTTTTGCATCATCTGTTGGATCAACTGCAATCAATAAATCATAAAACGCTTGACCTCTCGTAAAATCATTCGCAGGAATATCTGTATCTTGATCATTAGGTGGAGTGATAACTACTGGTGCTGTCGCAAATCCATCAGTTGTTTTTAATATTTCCAGCGGCGCTTTTTCTACTAGAATATACACTATATCTTTATTGGTTTTAGAAACTGCAATTTCTGTTCTTTCCCCTCCAGTTACTGTATATGCTAAAGTAAATGTTGCACCGTCTGTAGATTTTAATACCGTTCCTCCTCCATGTCCAAAAGGATTCTTTTCTGTCGCTATCCATAATGTATTGTCTGCGCCAATTTTTAAATTGTTTGGTTCATAATCACTTCCCCCAGGGGTTGCTGGTAAAGCTACTTTTGGCCATGTTGCTCCATCATCTGTAGATTTGTAAAGTCCTTGTTTATTATAAGCTGTCCATTGTTCACTTTCTCCATAATATGATCCTCCAACACCAATAAACACTTCTGTTTTGCTTGTTGTTGGATTATTCCACGCTACAATAGTATTGATGTAATATAATCTTTGAAGAATGTCTACATTAAAATTATCGCTAAACACATTAGCCCAAGTAGTACCTCCATCAATAGATTTCCAAACACCATTACCAACACCTTGATCTCCTGTATAAGATTCTCCAGTACCCAAATACATAATCTGAGAATTGTTAGGGTCTACTGTCATACTACTCACCGATAAATTTTCATCAATACCTACTCGTGTCCATGAAGAGTTTACATCTGTAATATCATTATTTACCCATAAACCTCCGCTTACACCACCTGCAAAAACACGTTTGTTTGTCGCGTCATTAGGGTCATACATAACAACTCTGGTTCTTCCTCCAACATTATTTGGACCTCTCTCTATCCATTTATTATCATTCGCATCTCCAGGAACTCGTTGTAATTTTCTGTTCGATTTTAATTCTTTTTGAAGTGCTAAAAAATTTTCTGGATGCGTTCTTCCTGTTACCGGGTTCATCTCTAATAAATACTCTTGTTCAAAATATTTATTTGGTGGTAATCCTTGTGCTTTTCTTTCTGTTTTTGTTAAAACAAGTGTTTTATTGTATGAATGGTTCTTTAAGAACTTTGCATAGCTTTCTCGTTGTTTCTCGGCAGGAGAATCTTGTTGTATAAATGTGTAAACAAGTCCAATACTAAGTGTAATTGCAATTAATAACAGTATTTTTTTTTTCATAATGTTTATTTTAACCTGTAAAATTGAGGTACTATTACACTCATTTTTTAGTATTTTGAACCCAAAGTTAACAAAATTCTAGGGTTTTTACATAAAAACACCTTGTATCTTTTTGTGTAGACGAATTGCATAACTATCTGACATGCTAGCTACATAGCTGCAAACCAACATAATTCTTTCATATATTTTTTTTGATGAAGCTTTGTATTCATCGGGTAGTAAGTTTAAAATTAGTTGATGATAACTCGAAGTATTTCCTTCAAAATCATTATTGATGGCCGCTATAAAAACTTCTAATAAATCTGCAATAATTTTATAGCCCGCCACTTCTTTTTCTACCACTTCCTTACTTCTATAAATTTTAGAAATACTGATGTTAATGATATCATTGATTTGCGCTTCATAGGCGCATTTTTCCAACAACGATTTCTCAAAATTCCCGTTTAATATTTCCGTTTCGTGGTCTAAAAAGATATTTACGGCATCATTAATTAAGGTATTGATTGCCAATGCACGCAAATAACTTACACGGTCTTTTGTGTGCTGTAGTGTGTGGTATTTTTTCGTGTCGATGGTGTCTTTTACCAACTTAATCAAATACTCTAAAGCAAACTCTTCTTCTATAAGTCCCAAATTGATACCATCTTCAAAATCAATAATCGTATAGCAAATATCATCAGCTGCTTCTACTAAATATGCCAAAGGGTGGCGGTAATACGAAATGTCTTTTTCCGATTTCTGTAGCAATCCTAGATCCTCAACAACGTCTAAAAATGCTTCTTTTTCTGATTGAAAAAAACCATATTTTTTATCGACAATATGCGGCGTAGGTTTTTTGGGAAGAGATTCCTTCGGATATTTCATAAAGGCTCCCAATGTGGCATATGACAAACGCAATCCGCCAGAAACACCTTCTCTACTTTCTGTTAAAATTTTAAATCCGTTGGCATTTCCTTCAAAATCAATCAAGTCTTGATATTCTTTTTCTGAAAGGTTTTCTTTGTATTGAAGTCCTTTTCCAGTTTTAAAATATTCGCCAAAGGCTTTTTCTCCTGAATGTCCGAAAGGAGGGTTTCCAATATCATGAGTTATAGATGCCGCGGCAACAATAGCGCCAAAATCATTAAAAGTATATCCCAATTTTTTTAACCCTGGGTGTCGCTCTAGCAATACTTCCCCTACTTTTCTTCCCAGCGTTCTTCCCACCACAGAAACTTCTAAACTATGGGTTAAGCGTGTGTGGACAAAATCGGTTTCTGATAACGGAATTACCTGTGTTTTATCTTGAAGGCTTCTAAAAGCAGATGAAAAAATAATTCGGTCAAAATCTACTTCAAAACCTAAACGAGTTTCGTCTTGTTTTGCTCTAAGGCGTTTTTCTGTGTCTCCAAATCGTTTTAACGATAGTAATTGTTCCCAGTTCATTTTTGTAGTTATTTAAAATAGTTTTCTGCCTTAGTAAGAATGGTAGAAAGAGCGAAGTTAACAAAAAAAGAGAAGCATTTCTGCTTCTCTTTTTCCCCTTTTAATTTAATTTAGTATGAAAACTATTTTCATAGAGTTTCTAATAACTTGAGTTCAATTAAGAACCACACATTAGGCAGTCGTCTGGGTCAGCGTCTTTAGACGCTTCTACCATTGCTTTGTACTCTTCTGGAGACATTGGTTTTTCTTCTTCTTTCTTTTCTTTTGAAAGTGTAAACTGAATCGCATTTACGGCAGATTTTGTTCTTAAATAATACATGCCTGTTTTTAAACCAGATTTCCATCCATAGAAATGCATCGATGTTAATTTTCCAAAATCGGGATCTTGCATAAAGAGGTTTAACGACTGTGATTGGTCAATAAAATACCCTCTATGACGAGCCATATCAATAATGTCTTTCATACTCAATTCCCAAACCGTTTTATACAGTTCTTTTAAATCTGCAGGAATCGCCTCAATATGTTGAATAGATCCGTTGGCACGCATAATATCCTCTTTTATATTATTGTCCCACAACCCTAATTCTACCAAGTCTTCCAGTAAATGTTTGTTAACTACAATAAACTCTCCAGACAATACTCTACGGGTGTAAATATTAGATGTATATGGTTCAAAAGCTTCATTGTTTCCTAAGATTTGAGAGGTGGATGCTGTTGGCATCGGAGCAACTAATAACGAGTTTCTTACGCCATGTTTCATCACGTTTTTACGTAATTTTGCCCAATCCCAATTACCACTTAATTCATCATCTTTAATGCCCCACATATTAAATTGAAATTCTCCTTCTGACATTGGAGAACCTTTAAATGTAGAATATGGTTCTTTTTTTGCTTTAGCAATTTCCATTGATGATGTTACCGCTGCAAAATACATGGTTTCAAAAATTTCTTGATTTAATTTTTTTGCTTCATCAGATGTAAACGGCATGCGTAAATTGATAAATGTATCTGCCAACCCTTGAATTCCTAGTCCAATTGGTCTGTGGCGGAAATTTGAATTTTCTGCCTCAATTACCGGATAGTAATTCATATCAATTACCGTATCTAAATTACGGGTTACCTTTTTGGTTACATCAAACAATTTTTTATGGTTAAAGAATTTTTCTCCATTTTCTTTTTCCGTCACAAACATTGGCAAGGCAATAGATGCTAAATTACACACAGCAACTTCATCATTTGCTGTGTATTCCATGATTTCTGTACACAAATTTGAAGAACGAATGGTTCCTAAATTTTTGTGATTTGTTTTACGGTTTACGGCATCTTTATACAACATATATGGAGTTCCTGTTTCTATTTGAGATTCTAGAATTTTCTCCCAAAGCTCACGCGCTTTAATCGTTTTTCTTCCTTTTCCTACAGATTCGTAACCTTCGTATAATTTTTCAAATTCATCTCCGTAAGTATCAAATAAGTGCGGACATTCGTTTGGGCACATTAACGTCCAAGTTCCATCTTCTTGTACACGTTTCATAAATAAATCTGGAATCCACATTGCATAAAATAAATCACGTGCTCGCATTTCTTCTTTTCCGTGATTCTTTTTCAAATCTAAAAAGTCAAAGATATCTGCGTGCCAAGGCTCAATATACATCGCAAAAGAACCTTTACGTTTTCCACCTCCTTGATCTACATAACGTGCAGTATCGTTAAATACTTTTAACATTGGAACAATTCCGTTTGATGTTCCGTTTGTTCCTCGAATATAAGAACCTGTTGCTCTAACATTGTGAATAGACAACCCAATTCCTCCTGCAGATTGTGAAATTTTTGCCGTTTGTTTTAATGTGTCATAAATACCGTCAATACTATCATCTTGCATTTGTAACAAAAAACAAGAAGACATTTGTGGTTTTGGTGTACCTGCATTAAACAGCGTTGGTGTGGCATGTGTAAAATATTTTTTACTCATTAATTCATACGTTGCTATTGCTTCGTCGATATCATTTTTATGAATTCCGATAGAAACTCGCATTAACATATGTTGTGGACGTTCTACAATGTTTCCGTTCAATTTTAATAAATAAGAACGTTCTAATGTTTTAAAACCAAAATAATCATAATTAAAATCTCGATTATAAATAATTGTAGAATCTAATTTTTCTGCATTTTCTTTGATAATTTTATACACATCATCGGCTAACAATGGGGCTTTTTTATCGGTGCGTGGATTGATATAGTAGTACAAATCGTCCATAGTTTCTGAAAACGATTTTTTGGTGTTTTTATGTAAATTTGACACGGCGATTCTAGCTGCAAGTTTTGCATAATCAGGATGTGCTGTGGTCATGGTTGCGGCAATTTCTGCTGCTAAATTATCTAATTCAGAAGTTGTTACTCCATCATATAAACCTTCAATGACACGCATGGCTACTTTGGTAGGATCTACAATTTTGTTTAACCCGTAACACATTTTTTTAACTCTTGCCGTGATTTTATCAAACATCACTGGCTCTTTCTTGCCGTCTCTTTTAACTACATACATACTTTTTAGGTTTTATTTTGGTTCATTAAATCGCTAAAACATCCACTTTTTGGCGATTCTTTTTATTTTTATACAGTTTCGTGTAAATACTTGAAATTGTATTTTAAATTTATTTGTTTTTTCGGGTACTTAGTTTTTGGAGAAACTATAATTTAAAAGTCGGCATCGAAGCTAATACTCCCTGTTCCTCCAGATTTTACACCCGCTTTTTGATATTCTGACACTCTTTTTTCGAAAAAATTAGTTTTTCCTTCTAAAGAAATCATTTCCATAAAATCAAACGGATTTTTAGCATTATACTCTTTTGAACACCCAAACTCTAGCAACAAACGATCTGTTACAAACTCTAAATATTCTGTCATTAGTTTAGAATTCATTCCTATTAAACTAACGGGTAGTGATTCTGTAATAAACTCACGCTCTATATCTAATGCCTCAATAATAATTTCTCTAATTCGGTCTTTCGAAACTTTGTTTACAATATGATGATTGTGTAAATGAACCGCATAATCAGCATGCATTCCTTCATCTCTAGAAATGAGTTCGTTAGAGAATGCTAATCCTGGTAATAATCCTCTTTTCTTCAACCAAAAAATGGAGCAAAAAGCACCAGAAAAGAAAATCCCTTCAACTGCTGCAAATGCAATTAAACGCTCTGCAAAAGAGTCTGATTCTATCCATTTCAACGCCCAATCTGCTTTCTTTTTAATCGCAGGAAAAACTTCTATTGCTCTAAACAGCCTGTCTTTCTCAACTTCATCTTTCACGTAGGTATCAATCAACAAAGAATAGGTTTCTGAATGTACATTTTCCATCATGATTTGAAATCCATAGAAAAATTTTGCTTCAGAATATTGTACTTCATTTACAAAGTTTTCTGCCAGATTTTCATTCACAATACCATCTGAAGCTGCAAAAAACGCTAAAATATGTTTGATGAAATAGCGTTCGTCATCTGATAATTTTGTATTCCAGTCTATAATGTCTTCAGATAAGTCAATTTCTTCTGCGGTCCAAATACAAGCTTGTTGTTTTTTGTACCATTCCCACAAATCATCGTGTTGAATTGGGAAAATTACAAATCGGTTATCATTAGGTTGCAAAATAGGTTCTATGGCAGACATTAATTTTTGAGAATTATAGGTTGTTTGTTATTTGTGTTAATTTGTCGAAAATGACGTTAACAAAGATTGGAAAAAATGACAGATATTAAAAGTCATACTTATTCACAAAAGTTTGAAGTTCTTAACAAATTGTATGTGTTTTTCGATTTTAACAAAAACAAAAAATAATAGTATTGTTTTGATTTTCAACAACTTATAATTTAATAATTTTTCAACCCCTTAGTTTTGTTGAGTTTGTTAAAAAAGATAATTTTTGTTTTTTCTTAAAAAAATTTATGATTTCCTTAACGGTTTAAATTGGCGAAAGAATTTTAAGTAAAACAATACTCATTAACAAAAAATGAGGTCACAAAAAACAAAAAAAATTCCTTAAACAGATTGTTATGAAAAATAAAAAATAGTGACTCTTTTGCTAGGAATATTTTAAGAATTTCGTTTTTCTATATGTGTAATTGCTACTTTTTCAAGTTCTTCGTACCAATCTTCTCCAAACTTTCTAACTAAGGCTTGTTTTACAAACTTATATACGGGCACTTGAAGTTCTTTTCCTAAAGTACATGCATCATCACAAATTTCCCATTTATTATAGTTTACTGCAGAAAACTCACTATATTCTTGTACGCGAATTGGATATAAATGACAAGAAACTGGTTTTTTCCAATTTATAACTCCTTGATTATATGCCTCTTCAATTGCGCAAAGTGCTGTATTTTTTTCATCAAAAATCACATATGCGCAATCTGCTCCATTAATAAGAGGTGTTTCTAATTCATCAAAATCACTTGTAACCCAAGCACCTTCTTTTTCAATTACCGCAATTCCTTCTTTTCTTAAAAAAGGTTTTACTTTTGGATAAATATCGTCTAAAATTTTTGTTTCCTTTTTCATTAACGGAGCTCCAGCGTCTCCATCGATACAACACGCTCCTTTACAAGCAGAAAGATTGCACACAAAATCTTTTTCTATAATCTCTTCTGAGACAATGGTTTTTCCTATTTGAAACATTTGGCAAAAATACATTTATTTTTTACGACTTATTTACCTTTTCTTAAACTTAGTTTTCTACTTTTGCAGCTTAAATTAACGAATATGAATTTTAATTTTAAGGAAATTTTTACTGCATTTATGGTTCTTTTTGCAGTAATAGATATTGTCGGAAACATTCCTATTGTTATTGATTTACGTAAAAAAGTAGGGCACATTCAATCAGAAAAAGCCTCTTTAATAGCGGGGTTTATTATGATTTTATTTTTATTTCTTGGTAAAAGCTTGTTGTCTTTAATAGGAATTGATGTAAACTCTTTTGCTGTTGCTGGTGCTTTTATTTTGTTTTTTATAGCCTTAGAAATGATTTTAGGAATTACACTCTATAAAGACGAAGGAGATCATAGCGCCATAACAGCTTCTGTTTTCCCTCTGGCTTTTCCTTTAATTGCTGGGCCAGGAAGTTTAACAACCCTTCTTTCTTTACGAGCTGAATTCTATATTGAAAATATTATCGTAGCTGTTTTATTAAACGTGGCGTTAATTTATTTGGTTCTAAAAACCTCTTCTAAAATAGAACGAATTATTGGCCCTAACGGAATCCAAATCATCAGAAAAATATTTGGTGTAATTTTATTAGCCATTGCTGTAAAGTTATTTGCTACAAATATTAAAGAGTTATTTTAACAATCTTTCTTCTTTATCAAAAACCCCAGTTCAGAAAATTCTGAACTGGGGTTTTTGATAATAGTTATTTCGAGGTTTTATTCTACCGTAACCGATTTTGCTAAATTTCTTGGTTGATCTACATTTTTATTCAACATAACTGCAATATGATACGATAACAATTGCAATGGAATTGTAGTTAACAATGGTGTTAATGCTTCTTCAGTATCAGGAATTTCAATTACATGATCAGCAATTTCTTTTACGGTGATATCTCCTTTTGTAACAATCGCAATAATTTTACCTTCTCTCGATTTGATTTCTTGAATATTACTTACAACTTTTTCATAATGTCCTTTGTTTGTTGCAATCACAACAATCGGCATGTTTTCATCAATCAAAGCAATTGGACCATGTTTCATCTCTGCGGCTGGATATCCTTCTGCGTGAATGTATGAGATTTCTTTTAATTTTAAAGCGCCTTCTAAAGCTACCGGAAAGTTAAACCCTCTACCTAAATACAAACAGTTGTGAACATCTTTATAAACAGAAGCGATGTGTTTTACTTGGTCATCAATCTCTAATAATTCTTCAACTTTTTCAGGAATCAGTTGTAGTTCTTGTAAATAGGCATGAAATACAGCGTTAGAAATTTTTCCTTTATTCTTTCCTAATTTTAAGGCAATTAGCGTCAGTAACGTAATTTGTGTTGTAAATGCTTTTGTAGAAGCCACTCCAATTTCTGGGCCAGCATGTGTATACGCTCCAGCGTGAGTTTCTCTTGCGATAGATGATCCAACAACATTACAAATACCGAATACAAACGCTCCTTTAGATTTTGCCAATTTAATTGCTGCTAACGTATCTGCTGTTTCTCCTGATTGAGAAATTGCAATAACAATATCCTTTTCAGTAATAATTGGATTTCTATATCTAAATTCTGATGCATACTCCACCTCAACAGGAATACGAGCAATATCTTCAAATAAATATTCAGCAACTAACCCTGCGTGCCAAGAGGTTCCACAGGCCACAATAATAATTCTGTCTGCATTTACAAACTTTTCTATATTGTCATCTACACCCGCCATTCTTATAATTCCTTTGTTGGCAAGCATTCTTCCTCTATAAGTATCAATTATAGCTTTTGGTTGCTCATGAATTTCCTTTAGCATAAAATGTTCATAGCCTCCTTTTTCAATTTGTTCTAAGCTTAATTGTAATTTTTCAATTTTTGTATCAATTAAGGAATCGTCTTTAATTTGACGAACTCTTACTTCTTTTCCTATTTTGATAATAGCCATTTCTTCATCTTCTAAATAAATGACTTTTTTTGTATATTCAATAAAAGGTGATGCATCTGAAGCGATGAAAAATTCCTTACTGTCTTTACCTATTCCTATTGCAATTGGGCTTCCTAAACGAGCAACAACAATTTCATTGGGCTTTGTTTTATCAAAAACCGCAATAGCATATGCTCCGATAACTTGGGTTAAAGCTATTTGTACCGCTTTTCCTAACTTACAACTTTCTTCTCTTTTAACTTCCTCAATAAGGTTTACTAAAACCTCTGTATCTGTGTCGCTCCGAAAAGCATATCCTCTAGAAATTAGTTCCTTTTTAAGTGTATCGTAATTTTCAATTATTCCATTATGAACAATTACAAGGTCTCCAGACATTGAGGTGTGAGGGTGAGAATTTACATCATTAGGAACACCATGTGTTGCCCAACGTGTATGTCCGATTCCAATATTTCCTGATTTCCGAGCCTCTTCTTGGTCTGTAATCTTCTCTAAATCAGCAACTTTTCCTTTTGTTTTTGAAACACAGATGGTTTCTCCATCAAACATCATTATTCCAGAACTATCATAACCTCTATATTCTAACCTTTGAAGTCCTTTTACAACAATAGGATACGCTTCTCTATATCCAATATAACCTGTTATTCCACACATAGCAATGTCTTTTTATTTTTTTGTTGAATATGATATTTTTAACTGAGCTCTTCTAGTCCCGTTGGATGTTAAATGATTTAAAAGGGTTACCGCTTTGGGGTTCCAATTATACGTTCTTACAACAGTGTCTAATACACTATCTGGTATATCGGTTGAGTTATAAGCTCTTAAGCCAAGTATTGGATTATAATCTGATTTGTTGTTAAGTAAATCAGAAACATAATCTGTAATTCTAAATGTGTACTTGTTTGGTTTTTTATCTGACGAGAGCTCTAATTTCCCTCCAAATATAAAATCTCCTTCCGACAAAAGATCTTTTACATGACTTGGTTTTGAAGGATTTTTATACAGAAATAATTTAAACGGAGTTGCAATTGTATCAAACTGAACAATATCTTGGTTTACATAAAATATTAAAGATGCGTCGTTAATTAACCAGTTCTTATTTCTTAATTCTTCTATTTGATCGGCAATCCCATTCGTATTATTATCTGCACCAAAAAGCTTAACTTCTCCCATATTTCCTGCTGTTCCTTGTACAATAACATTCTTATTTGTAGGATATATTTTATTTGGCATTTTATAAATACTATTGCTAAATGATGACAAGAAAAATGAGTTGGATTTTTTAATAGTATCAACAACTGTCGAACCTTTAAATACTGTATTTGTATAATGAATTTCTAAAGATGGTTTTAATTCAACCAAGGTAGTTCTTATATCAAATGCCGTTAAAGACCCTTCGTTTCCAGAAGCCTCTATATATAATCCTTTAAAATATTGATTAAACGCTTCTTGAGATGCAAAATCTGAAGTTTCATATTTGTCCAAAAATAGTTGCTTTATCCTACTTTCATTTAAAGGAATTCTTGCAAACGGGCTTTTATTTGTCAGCGCCACAGTGTCTGTAGCATACAAAGCTCCATTACTTAGTCGCCTTTTAATAAAAAACACAGTATCGTTTGGATTTGGTTTGAATTGATAATTTACTTGCGCGTTTAATTCTCCTGGTAATTTCTGATAAATAGCATCAGATGGATAAGTGTTAGACTTTGAAGGATCTGCCGGGTTTAATTTATTTAAATAGGTGTCAGATTGATATATATTTAGTGTAAATGCTTTTGTAGGATCTCCAATCACCGAATCTATTTTAAAATCAACCGCAGCAGAAGTAGCTGGCTGCAATGTTGCTTGATAAGGAAGTCTTAAATAAACGGTATCAATAGTTGTGATAACTGTTGTGTCTGCACTATAATCTCTGTCTAAAACTTTTAAATCTGGCCCAATTACAATTTGAGAAACTATTGATGCTTCAATTTTTTCGTAATTAAGATTATTATAAACACCCAATAAATATTGTCCTAACGAACCTCCAATAGCCAATCCGTCTCCTCGAACATTTGTAATTGCTTTATTGGTTATTTCTATTTCTATTATTGTATCTTTTGTATTAAATTTTGTATTGTTGATTACTGAGGTTCCAATATCTTGAAAATCTTTTTCACAAGAAAACATTACACTTAAGAACAAAATAAACACACCAAAATATAGACTTTTTCTTGTCATTTTTTTAACCATAAAACAATTGTTATTGCGCCAACACGTCGTTAGCATAAAAATTTAAATACGCTTCAGTTAGCGTTTCTTCTGATTGATACTCTAAAACTGGTTTCTCTTTCTCTTCAATAAAAGTTATTAATTCTTCTGAAAGACTTTCACTTCCTTTAATAATAGCATCAGAGTTTTCAATCGCACTTTTAAGTATATTTGTATGGTTAGATGTTTCTATTGTAGTAATCTTATCTTCGCTAATCTTATCAAACTTAATCTTATCCACAAGTGAAGAACTCAAAGTTCCATCAAAGCCATTGTCATAAATAGATGTTACTATTTTACTTTCTGTAAAAAGAGGTTCTTCTTTGTAATATTCTCTCAAGTATAAAGGCAATAATGAAGCCATCCATCCGTGGATATGAATAATATCGGGTGCCCAATTTAATTTCTTAACAGTCTCCACAACTCCTTTTGCAAAGAAAATAGCACGTTCATCGTTGTCTTCAAATAATTGGTCATCTTCGTCAGTAAAAATTGCTTTTCGCTTAAAATATTCATCATTATCAATAAAATAAACCTGCATTCTTTCTTTAGGAATAGATGCAACTTTAATAATTAATGGCATGTCCATATCATTAATTATTAAATTCATTCCTGACAATCTAATTACTTCGTGTAGTTGATGTCTTCTCTCGTTAATTACCCCAAATCTTGGCATAAAAATACGTGTCTGAACACCTTTTGCATGCGCTTTTCTTGCTGCATTAAATGCAGTTAAAGCCATCTCTGTTTCTGGTAAATATGGTACCACTTCAGATGAAACGTATAATATTCTCTTATCTTTCATTAAATCGATCCCTTTTATGAGAAGTGCAAAAGTACAAATTTTTATGCTAAATTCATGTTAAAATGGTAAGTTTGCATACATTTTATATGTGCCATTTATGCAAGTTTTCGAAAAAAAGAGTGCTTTAAAACATTGTTTATCTTCCGTTAAAAATCAAAACAAACAAATTGGTTTTGTGCCTACAATGGGTGCATTGCACAAAGGACACTTATCTTTAATAAAATCATCTAAGGAAAACAACGATATTACTATCGTTAGCATTTTTGTAAATCCAACACAGTTTAACAGTATTGAAGATTTAAAAAAATACCCAAAAACTATCGAAAAAGATTTGCGCCTTCTTAAAGACATTGATTGTGATATTGTTTTTATTCCGTCTGTTGAAGAAATCTATGACAACACCATCGTTTCCGTACCTTTTTCTTTTGATGGGCTAGAAAATAGCATGGAAGGAGCCTTTAGAGAGGATCATTTTGACGGAGTGGCAACTGTTGTTCAGCAGTTTTTTGAAATCATTATGCCAAATAATGCTTATTTCGGAGAAAAAGATTTTCAACAATTGCAAATTATCAAAAAATTAGTTCAGAAAAACAACATTCCGGTTCAAATTATTTCCTGTCCAATTTTTCGTGAAAAGGATGGCTTGGCAATGAGTTCTCGAAATGCTAGACTCACAAAAAAAGAAAGAGAAGAAGCTGGATTTATCTACCAAACCCTGCAAAAAGTCAGTAATAAATTAATAGAGAGTACCGTTGAAGAAACATCGCATTTTGTAGAAAATTTGTTTCAGAAAAATCCTTTATTAGTTTTAGAATATTTTTGTATCGCCGAAGAAGAAACCCTTTTAACTCCTAAAAAAATAAACCCAACCAAAAAACATCGAGCGTTTATAGCTGTTAATACTGGATCAATACGGTTGATTGACAACATTTCCTTATAAGAAGAACGCTAATATCTTTTGTGGTTTATTAACCTTGTTAGTAAATTAAAATTTTTATTTTTGCAACATGTTAGTCCAAGTCGTAAAATCTAAAATTCACAGGGTTAAAGTAACCGGTGCTGATTTAAATTATATTGGCAGTATTACCATAGATCTTAATCTTATGGAAGCTGCAAATATAATTGAAGGGGAAAAAGTACAAATTGTAAACAATAACAATGGTGAGCGAATAGAAACCTATGTAATTCCAGGCCCACGAAGAAGTGGAGAAATTACACTAAACGGAGCTGCCGCAAGAAGAGTTGCTGTTGGAGATATCTTGATATTGATTGCGTATGCATTTATGGATTTTGAAAAAGCAAAAACATTCAAACCTTATTTAGTTTTTCCAAATGAAACGAACAATACCTTAACTTAGTCTTTTGAGTTTTTCTACAAAAAAAATACTAAAAACAACACTTCCTCTACTTTTAGGAGCTTTTTTAGTTTGGTATTCTTTATCTGGAATGGACAAAGAAAAGATGATAGAATATATTAAAACGGCTAATTATTGGTGGATTGGGCTTGGGTTATTTTTTGGAATTTTAAGTCATTTATCTAGAGCTTATCGATGGAAATTTCTTTTAGAACCAATGGGATACACGCCAAGGTTTGCCAATAGCACGATGGCTGTCTTAGTTGCATATTTAGTAAATTATGCGATTCCAAGAGCAGGAGAAGTCTCTCGTGCAGCTGTAATGTCTAACTATGAAAATATACCTTTTGAAAAAGGCTTTGGAACTATTGTTGCTGAACGAATTGCCGATTTAATAATGATGCTTATTATTGTTGCTATTACTCTTTTTGTTCAGTTTGATTTTATTTCACAATTATTAACAGAAAATTTTAATCCCCTAAAAATAGGTGTTATTATAGTAGTGTTGGTTGTTGGAATTGCTGTTTTCTCTCAATATGTTAAGAAGGCCCAGTCTGGATTCTTATTAAAAATTAAATACTTTATTTTAAGTTTAGCAGAAGGGATTGCTAGTATTCTTAAAATGAAACATAAAGGAGCTTTTATTTTCCATACAGTATTTATTTGGCTGATGTATGTTTTAATGTTTTGGGCAACTATTCCCGCAATCAATGGATTAGAAGTTCCTTTTGGTGCTATTTTAGTAGGGTTTATTGCCGGTGGGTTTAGTATTGCAGCAACTAATGGTGGTGTCGGTTCTTATCCATTAGCTGTAGCCGGCGCTTTTATGTTGTTTGGGGTTTCTAAAGACCCTAGTGAAGCTTTTGGTTGGATTATGTGGTCTGCTCAAACTTTAATGATTATTGTTTTTGGTGGATTGGCTTTTTTATTGCTTCCTATTTATAATAAGAATACGTAATTTTTCTTTACTTTGTCAATCAATTATAAAATGTAGATGCTCAAAGTAAAAACAACTTTTTTTTGTCAGAATTGTGGAACTCAACATGCAAAATGGACAGGACAATGTGGCGTTTGTAATGAATGGAACACAATTGTAGAAGAACTGCTTGAAAAAGAAGAAAAACGAACTTGGAAACAATCAAGTCATGTAAAATCAATTTCAAAACCATTAAAAATTAATGAAATTAAACGAAATCCTGAAGAACGAATAATCACTCGAAATAATGAATTAGATACTGTTCTTGGAGGAGGTTTAGTAAAAGGCTCTGTAACGCTTTTAGGAGGCGAACCTGGAATTGGAAAATCTACCTTATTGCTACAAATAGCGCTGTCAATTTCTCAAAAAGTATTGTATATTTCTGGAGAAGAAAGTCAGTCTCAAATAAAAATGAGAGCAGAAAGAATAGATGCATCAACATCTAATTGCTTCATTTTAACCGCAACAAACACACAGCAAATTTTTAAAAACATTGAAGAAGTTCGTCCCGAATTTTTAATAATTGACTCTATTCAAACGCTTCATACAAATAGTATCGAGGCATCACCAGGAAGCATTTCCCAAATACGAGAAACTGCTGCCGAGCTTATTAAATTTGCTAAAGAAACAGCAACACCTGTTTTACTAATCGGTCACATTAATAAAGATGGTCAAATTGCAGGGCCTAAAATTTTAGAGCATATGGTAGATGTTGTTTTACAGTTTGAAGGAGATAGAAATCACGCATATCGAATTTTACGTGCACAAAAAAACAGGTTTGGTTCTACTGCAGAGCTTGGTATTTACGAAATGTTATCCGACGGATTGCGAGAAGTTTCAAATCCGTCAGAAATACTGATTTCAAAAAAAGATGCTGACTTAAGCGGAACGGCAATTGCTTCGACCTTAGAAGGAGTTCGTCCATTAATGATTGAAATTCAGGCTTTAGTAAGTACTGCTGTTTATGGAACACCACAACGTTCTACAACGGGTTATAATTTAAAAAGATTGCATATGATTTTAGCGGTGCTTGAAAAACGTGCCGGATTTAAATTAGGTGCAAAAGATGTGTTTTTAAATATTACTGGAGGAATTCATGTAGATGATCCAGCCATTGACTTGGCTGTTGTTGCTTCTATATTATCTTCTAATGAAGACATTGCTATTTCTCCAAATGTTTGTTTTGCTGCAGAGGTAGGTTTGGCTGGAGAAATACGACCCGTTTCTAAAATCGATCAACGGATTTTAGAAGCAGAAAAACTGGGATATAAAAAGTTTGTTACATCCAAATACAATAAAATAACTTCAAAAAATCATAACATCCAGCTTATATTAGTTGGAAAAGTTGAAGAGGCCTTTGCTACTTTATTTGCATAAAAAAACTGTCTCAAATTCTCGAGACAGTTCTTAAAATATAATCCTTATAATTATTTTTTGCTGTTTTCTTCTTTGATGTATTTCTCTAACGCCATTGTCATTGAAGGCATTTCTGGAGTTGGTGCCATAATATTGCACTTTAACCCGGCTTCTGTTGCTGCGTTTACGGTAGTGTTTCCAAACACGGCAATTCTTGTTTTGTTTTGTTTAAATTCTGGAAAGTTTTTAAATAAAGAGTCAATTCCTGAAGGGCTGAAAAATACTAAAATATCATAAAAAACATCTTCTAAATCAGACAAGTCGCTAACAACTGTTTTGTATAAAATTGCTTGTTTCCAACTTACTTCTAATTTATTCAATTCATTTGGAATTAACGCTTTTAATTTATCTGATGATGGCAGCATAAACTTTTCATCTTTATGCTTTTTAATCAATTTTCCCAACTCAGAAAAAGTTCTGTTTCCTACATAAATTTTACGTTTTCTATACACTACATACTTTTGCAAATAATATGCGACAGCTTCAGACTGACAAAAATATTTCATAGCGTCTGGAACTTTAAAACGCATTTCGTCTGCAATTCTAAAAAAATTATCTACAGCATTTCTACTTGTTAAAATAATTGCTGTAAACTGACTTAAATCTATTTTTTGTGCTCGTACTTCTTTAGCAGGAACTCCTTCAACATGGATAAAAGATCTAAAATCTATTTTTACTTTTTGATTTTCTGATAATTCAAAGTAAGGTGATGCTTCTGTTTTTGGTTCTGGTTGTGATACCAATATTGTTTTCACTTTCATAAATCTCCTTATTATTAAATAGTTGTTTTATAAAAAATTACTATAGGCGCTATTTCAAGGGTGCAAATATACAAAATAAAATAAAATAACTTTCTAACAATCAGCTTTTTGTTATTGATAAAAACCAGCACAATACTAAGAATAAATAATGCCATTATTAGTCCTTTTAAAAGACTGGTATTTTCTAATCCATAAGCTGTTAAAATCAAAACGGGAAAAACCCAAAGAGCAGAACTAAAAAGGTAATTTATTTTAGCCACAATTATGTAATTTAAGATGGTTTTAGCTTCAAAAAGAGCACTTAATAAAAAATCAATCCCTAGAAACAGTATAAGGTACAAAGCTGTTAACGAGAAATTTTTTAGGTAAAAGAAAAAAGTAATGGAATTATTTAATGGTGAGTCCTTTATTATTAAAGTAATGGATAAGGAAATAACTAGCGTCGTAAAAACAAAAATTAACAAGTTAAAAAGAGAAAAAAAAGAAGTCATTTCCTCGGTTTTTTTTTCAACAAATCCTTTTAAGAAAAAAGACCGATACTGCTCTTTTAGTTTTTTCTGATTTAATGTTTTTAAAACAACAAGTAAAATCAATCCAAGAATAAACACTACTGTAATCCAATCTTGTGAAAAAAAAATACGATCTAAAGCTTGCATTGGATTGTTTTACAGAAAAATATTAACACAAAATTAGTGATAAATTACCGTATCTTTGTTCTTGTTGTTTTTTATATCACTTTAAAATATGTCTGACGTTTTAGTTATCATTCCTACCTATAATGAAAGAGAGAATATCGAAGCGATTATTCGTGCGGTTTTTAATCAAAAAAAATCATTTGATATTTTAATTGTTGATGACAATTCTCCTGATGGAACTTCGGCGATTGTAACATCCTTAATTTCTGAATTTGAACATCGTTTGTTTTTAGAAAAACGATTGGCTAAAACCGGTATTGGAACAGCTTATATTCATGGTTTTAAATGGGCAATTAAAAAGAAATATGATTATATTATTGAGATGGATGCCGATTTTTCTCACAATCCAAAAGACTTGATTAGACTATATAATGCCTGTGCTTTAGAAGATGCAGATGTGTCAATCGGTTCTCGGTATTCTAAAGGAGTAAATGTTGTAAACTGGCCTATGAAAAGAGTTTTACTTTCTTATTTTGCTTCTAAATATGTTCGTTTTATTACCCGAATTCCAATTCATGATACAACAGCAGGTTTCGTTTGTTATAAAAGAACTGTATTAGAAACCTTACAATTAGATAAAATTAAATTTATTGGCTATGCTTTTCAAATTGAAATGAAATTCAAAGCTTGGAAACACAAATTTACCATCAAAGAAGTTTCAGTTGTTTTTACTGACAGAACTTTGGGAGAATCTAAAATGAGTGGATCTATAGTATATGAAGCGTTGTTTGGAGTATTAAAAATGAGAATCTACGGGTTGCCAAAATAAGAAAAGAATGAATTCTATATTGATACAAAATGCTCAGATTGTAAATGAAAACATTGTTTTTACAGGAAATGTATTGATTGAAAACAATATTATTAAAAAAGTTTCTAAAAACACTATTTTTTGTAAAGAAGCTACAATTATTGATGCAAAAGGAAGTTATTTAATTCCTGGTTTGATTGATGATCAAGTTCATTTTAGAGAACCTGGTTTAACACATAAAGCTACAATTGCCACAGAAAGCAAAGCAGCAATAGCAGGAGGAATTACTTCTTTTATAGAAATGCCTAACACAAATCCGCAAGCAACAACACAAGAGTTGTTAGAAGACAAATTTGACATTGCTTTTAAAACTTCGTATGCAAATTATTCTTTTATGTTTGGTGGAACCAACAATAATTTAGAAGAAATTTTAAAAACCAATCCTAAAAATGTAGCAGGAATTAAATTGTTTTTAGGATCCTCAACCGGAAACATGTTGGTGGATAATGAAGCTGTTTTAGAAAAAATATTTTCATCAACCAACATGTTAATAGCTGTTCATTGTGAAGATGAAGCGACTATTAGAAAAAATACCGAGAAGTTTATAAATGAATATGGAGATGATATTCCTCTTAAATACCATCCAATTATTAGAAGCGAAGAGGCCTGTTATTTATCTTCTTCAAAAGCCATCGCATTGGCAAAAAAAACAGGGGCAAGATTACACGTTTTTCATTTGTCAACAGAAAAAGAAACTCATTTATTTAGAAATGACATTCCGTTAGAAGAAAAACAGATTACCGCAGAAGTCTGTGTACATCATTTATGGTTTACGGACAAGGACTATTCAGAAAAAGGAACGTTTATTAAATGGAATCCTGCTGTAAAGACAGTTAAAGACAAATTAGGTTTATGGAAAGCGTTATTAGATGACAGAATTGATGTTATTGCTTCAGATCATGCACCACACACTCTTAAAGAAAAAAGCAACGTGTACACCAAAGCTCCAAGCGGAGGGCCATTAGTACAACATGCTTTAAATGCGTTGTTAGAAAAAGTAAAAGAGGGTACAATTTCTATTGAAAAAGTAGTAGAGAAAGCGTGTCACAATCCTGCAAAAATATTTAAAATATCTAACAGGGGCTTTATTAGAGAGGGCTATTTTGCGGATTTAGTTTTGGTAGATACAAAAACATCATATACGGTTGCTAAAGAAAATATTTTGTACAAATGCGGATGGTCTCCTTTTGAAGGAACACAATTTTCTTCTTCAATAACACATACTTTTGTAAACGGACGCTTAATGTATCATAACGGAACTTTTAATGAGATTGACAAAGGTGAGCGTTTAATTTTTAATCGATAAAATGAAAAAAATTACCTCATTTTTAGCAGTAATTCTATTTGTTTCTTGTACAAGCAATACCATTTATAAAAAACCTAAAAATTTAATTCCAAAAGACACAATGGTGTTTTTATTGACCGACTTATATCTCGCTTCTGCTTCTTATTTTAGAAACAATAAGCAGCAACAAAGAAAGGTAAATTATGCTCCTTTGGTTTACAATAAATATCATATAGATAGTATTCGATTTAAAGAAAGTAATTTGTATTACACTTCTAAAATTGACGAATATGAAGAGTTGTTTCTTTTGATAAAAACGAATTTAACTGCTCAAAAATTAAAATTGCAAAAAGAATTAAACCTCTTTGATTCTCTAAACAAAAAACCTGGTAAAATTCTTGACACCGATATTCAAAGACCTAAAAATAGAGAATGACCTATAATGTTGTTCTATAGTATTTACTAGTTTCTTTAATAACTTCATTAATTGGCTGAAAAGTATAGCCCAGTTGCTTTTGCAATTTTTTTGAATTATAATACGTTTTTGTGTGTAATGATATCGCATTCTCTTTTGTTAAAAGAGACTTTTTTCCTGTGATTTTAGAAATTATAAAATCAACTCTCCATACCAAAGATGTAATTATTTTTGAGACCCTTATCGTCGGCTTCTTTTTTTCTAAACTCTCAGCAATCAAAGAGAAAACTTTTTTAAACGATTTGTTTTCAGAAACCAATACAAAGCGTTCGTTTTTAAGATTACTATTCATAAGCTGTAACATGATTTTCACAACATCTATAACTCCAATAAAGCCCGTTACGCCTTTTGTATAAAAACGAAACCCTTTATCAACTTGTGAGAAAAATTTACCTGTATTTGTGTTCCAAAAACCAGCTCCTAAAATAACTCCAGGATTTACAATTACAACATCAACACCTTCTTGTGTTGCTCTCCAAACTTCCATTTCTGCGCCATGCTTTGTAATTGAATATCCGCTATTATTTCCTTCTGAAGACCATTCGTTATCTTCATCTATTTCTTTTGAAGTTGTCTTTTCTCCAAGCGTTGCAATAGAACTTACAAAACATAATTTCTGAATCTTTTTATCAATGCAAAGATTCACAACATTAGCGGTTCCATCAATATTCACTTGTCGCATTACTCTATACTCTTTCGGATCAAAAGAAACCAATGCTGCAGCATGATAAACATTTGTAACGCTTTCAAAAGCATTCTCTAAAGAGCATATGTTTGTGATATCAGCCAAAACCCATTCTATTTTAGAGAATAAAGTACCGGCTTCTTCCGTATAATATGAAAACACTTTTTTTACCGCTTCTAAACTTTTTTCAGATCTGTAAATTGCCTTCACAGTGTCATTTTGTTGTGTTAATAAATACAACAAATGTGAACCGACCAAACCAGTACCGCCTGTAACTAAAATCATACAGCTAATTTAGTTTATTTGTATAGATAAATTTATCTTTGCTCTTTGATAAATTTTTAAGGATGACAAATTTTGTAGAAGAATTACGCTGGCGAGGATTATTGCACGATATTATGCCGGGTACTGAAGATTATTTATTACAAAATAAAACCGCTGGCTATATTGGGTTTGATCCAACTGCAGATTCTTTACATATTGGTAGTTTGGTGCAAATTATCATATTAATGCATTTTCAGCGATCTGGACATTCATCTATTGCTTTGGTTGGTGGCGCAACCGGAATGGTTGGTGATCCTTCAGGAAAATCTACTGAACGTAATTTGTTGGATGAAGCTACATTAACAAAAAATATTGCAGGAGTAAAAAATCAATTAGAACGATTTTTAGATTTTAATAAAAACACCTCTAATCAACCTGCAGAATTAGTCAATAATTACGATTGGATGAAAGACATTTCTCTAATTGATTTTGTTAGAGATACCGGAAAACACATCACCGTAAATTACATGATGGCAAAAGATTCTGTTAAAAAACGTATTTCTGGAGAACATACAGAAGGAATGAGTTTTACAGAATTTACATATCAATTGTTTCAAGGTTATGATTTTTATCACCTATATAAAGAAAAAAATTGCAAGCTTCAAATGGGCGGTTCTGATCAATGGGGAAATATTACTACCGGAACAGAATTAATTAGAAGAAAGGCGCAAGGAAAAGCATATGCAATTACGGTGCCGCTTGTTACAAAAGCAGACGGGACAAAATTTGGAAAAACCGAAGGTGGTAATGTTTGGTTAGACGCAAAGAGAACCTCTCCTTATAAATTTTATCAATATTGGCTAAATTCTTCGGATGAAGATGCTGAAAAATATATCAAAATTTTTACTTTTTTAGATCAAGAAACAATTAACTCTCTAATAAAAGAACATAAAGAAACTCCTCATTTACGAATTCTTCAAAAGAAAATTGGAGAACAAGTAACTATAATGACTCACGGCAAAGAAGCGTATGACAATGCTATTAAAGCTTCTGCAATATTGTTCGGAAAATCTACTTCTGAAGATATTAAATCATTAGACGAGCAGACTTTTTTAGATGTTTTTGAGGGAATTCAACTAGCCACGGTTAGACGTGATGAAATCGAAAAAGGTATAGACATTGTCGCTGCTTTTTCTGAAACTGGTTTTTTAAAATCGAATGGAGAAGTTAGAAGAGCGTTAAAAGAAAACTCCATTTCTGTAAACAAAGAAAAAGTAAAAGAGGGTTATGTTATTTTCTCTAAAGACTTGATTAACAACAAATATGTATTGATGCAACGAGGAAAAAAAACTTATTTTTTACTAAAGGTCGAATAAGTTTTATTTCATTTTTTTCCAGTTTTTATTTGCTTGTTTTTTTAACTTTTCTGCGCCTTCTTTAATCCAAAGGTTTAATGTGTTTGTTCCCCAAGAATTGTAAAATAAGTACAATTTTTCGTTTCTAATTTCAAATGTTTTGGGGTTAATGGATACCTTTTCTCCACTTTTACCAATTGCGTATGCACAATATCCACCGTATTGAGGTATGTGTTTTTTTGATGATTTTTTAAATGTTTCTAAATTTTCATTATTAGAAAACATAAATTTCACTCCATCAAAAGTGGTTTGAAACTTCTTGTTACCTTGAACTGCTTTGTTGTTAAAATATTCTACTACATCATATCCATTAGCGATAAAACCATTTTTATTGGTATTAAAATCTTCTTGAGAATAAACAAATGAAGAAATAAAAAATATTACTATTAAAACTCTTTTCATGCTAATTTTTTTTATGCTTTAATTCTTTCCAGTTTTTATCTCCTTTTGTTTGAAGGTTTTTAGTGTTCCCCGCTTTCCAATCATCAAGTTTATTAGAAAAAAATGAATTATAAAATAAATAGAGTTTTCCATCTCTAATTTCATAAGCTTCCGCATCTATATACATTTTTGTTCTTTTAGCGGCAATTGCATACGCACAATATCCACCGTATTGTGGAATATATTTTGTTGGATTTAATTTAAATAATTCTAAATTCTTTGCTGAAGAGAACTTAAATTTTGCGCCATCAATTTTAGTTTGATGCTTTTTACTTCCCTCAATAGGTTTTTTATTTGTAAAATATGACACGACATCAAAACCTTCAGCAACATAGCCTTTTTTAGTGTTATAATCTATCTGCTGAGAAAAAGTTGTGTTTGAAAACCCTATAAAAAAAAGTAGTAATAAGTGTTTCATCGGTTTTAGTTTTGGTGGTAGTCGAGAAGTTCAACTTAAAATTACAAAATCATTAAATTACAACCTCTTATGTCTGAATTATCAAAGCGTCCAAGAATTTCAAAACGACCATCATTGTGAACTTTTCCTAAATCTTGAGTAGCAATAAATGAGCAAGAGTTGTAATTTGCTAAATCAATGACATTGATTCCTCCCGTTTTCTCGGTGGTTTGAACCGTTAAAGCATCTTCAGTATCGCGAGTTAAAATTTTCATCCATGGCGGACAATTAAAAATTCCTTTCCCTTTTGAATACCCTTGGCTCAATAATTCTGTCATTCCATATTCTGAATGAATTTTATCGATATTAAACCCTTCACAGAGTAATTTATGAAGTTCTTCGCGAATAATTTCTTTGCGATTTCCTTTCATTCCACCAGTTTCCATTACAAGAGTGTTTTTTAATTGAAATTGTTGCTTTTCTATCAAATCCAATAAAGCAAAAGAAACGCCAATTAGAAGTGTTTTTTGTCCTTTTTTATCCAAATAGATTAATTTTTTAGCTAATTCGGTTAAATTATTCAAATAAAACCCACTTTCTAAACTTTTAGTTTTTGAAATTAAATCATTAATCATATACACTAAAGATGAGCCTTCTCTTTCTAAATAATTTGGCAATAATGCCAACACTATATACTCATTTATATTTCCGTAAAAATGTTCGAATCCTTTCTGATAGCTTTCTTGATACAAAGAAAGATCTGTAACAAAATGTTTGCTTGTAAAGTTACCTGTTGTGCCTGAACTTAAAAACGTTTCTTGCGCTTCTTTAAATGAAGAAACAACACGGTGTGTTTTAAAAAATTGAATAGGTAAAAACGGGATTTTTTTTATTTCTGTCACATCGCTTGGGTGTACATATAATAAGTCGCAAAACGATCGATATATTTTATTATTTTCAAACTGATGTTTAAATGTTTTCAAGGATATTTCCTCAAATTGTTCTTCCGTTTGTATGTCAAAAATCAAATCTTTCATCTCTTGCTGTAAAAGTAATTGGAATTTTTAAAATGTACGAGAATTTCCTTTTAAAAAGACAATACGGCACTATTATTGATTCTTAATATAAGAACATATTAACTCCTAAAACAGGATTTAATTATTTTATATATATTTGTAAAACCCTCTAAAAAATCGCTATGAAATATAAAGTTACTACCTACCGTACCCTAACGGGAACAAAAGATATTGTTGAACTACCTAAAAAAAAATCAACTCAATGGATTATTTATCAAAATAATAAACCTGTTTATCATGTTGATTGTTTTGACTTAAAAAAAGAATCTAACCTTCTCTTAAATAATTTAATTCTTAGTGAGCAAAAGACTATTGAAGAAGTAATCCGGAAGATTAAAAAAAACAGAAAAGTTAACCTTTCTATTCCTAAAGCTCCTCTTTTTGAAATAGCTTTGAAATCTGAAACTAAAGAACTTGCATTGCAACCTCTTCCTGAAGAGTGGCTTACTTAAAATAGTTATTTAATCTTTATATATTTTTAAAACTAGTTCACCTTGATCGTTCATTGAGGCTCTGTACATTCCTGCGGTATTGAATTCAAAAGCCATGTTTCCGTTTTTGTCAAGCGCTACAATTCCGCCCGTACCGCCCAATTTTGTTAACTTATTTTGAATTACTTCTTGAGTTGCTTCTTTTAAGGAAACACCTTTGTATTCCATTTGAGCAGAAATATCGTATGCGACCATTCCTCTAATAAAATATTCTCCCCAACCAGTTGATGAAACTCCGCAAGTAGCATTATTTGCGTAGGTTCCTGCTCCAATAATTGGAGAATCTCCGATTCTATTCCAGCGTTTGTTTGTCATTCCTCCCGTAGAAGTTCCTGCCGTAATATTTCCGTGCTTATCTAATGCGACACAACCCACCGTTCCAAATTTGCTATTTTTAATATCCGAGTCGTAAAAACTTGTCTTTTTTGTAGCTGTTTTATTTGCTTCTTTTTCTTTGACTTTTTGAAGCGATTTAAACCGTCTTTCTGTATAAAAATAACTAGGATCTACAATTTCTAACCCCTGTTTTACTGCAAATGCTGAAGCACCTTCTCCAGAAAGCAATACATGATCAGAATTCGTCATTACTTTTCTTGCTAAAGAAATTGGATTTTTTACATTTTTCACACCAGCAATTGCTCCTGCATTTAAATCGTGCCCTGTCATGATTGACGAGTCCATTTCATTGGTTTCTGCATTGGTAAAGACAGCGCCTTTGCCTGCATTAAATAACGGAGAATTTTCTAAAACATGTATTGTGTTTTCAACAGCATCTAAACTTGTTCCTCCTTTTTTCAAAATTCCATACCCCACTTTTATAGCTTCTGTCAACTTTTCTTTATAAGCGGCTTCCTTTTTTGGAGTCATATTTTTTTTAAGAATGGTTCCTGCTCCTCCATGTATTATAATTGCAAATTCATTTTTTTTAAGGGTTTCTGTTTTTTTAGTTGTTGTTTCACATCCAAAAAAAAGTGCTAAAACGCTTAAAAATAATAGTGATTTTTTCATTGATTTCCTGTTTGGAATTAAACACTTTTTAATTTTTTGTTTAATTTATTAATGTCTTAATTTATTCGTATTTTTGAGCTTTCAATTTAAACAAAAAAAATTAACTAAAAAATGGTGAATTTTGGTATTAAAGAAGCCTTGTTAGAATTAGGTCTTCAAGATATAAATAACGGAACCTCTACAGGTTCAAAAAGTTTCTCTGGAGGAGAAGTTTTTGAAAGTTTTTCTCCTGTAGACGGAAAATTAATCGGAAAAGTAACAACAACAACTAAAGAAGATTACGAAAACGTAATGAAGGTGGCAACAGCTGCTTTTAAAGAGTTTAGAAATATTCCTGCTCCACAAAGAGGAGAAATTGTTCGTCAATTTGGTAATAAACTAAGAGACTTAAAAGAACCTTTAGGAAAACTTGTTTCATACGAAATGGGGAAATCTTTGCAAGAAGGCTACGGAGAAGTTCAAGAAATGATTGACATCTGTGATTTTGCTGTAGGTTTATCTCGTCAATTAAACGGGCAAACAATTCCTTCGGAAAGACCAGGACATGTTATGAGAGAGCAATGGCACCCAATTGGTGTTGTTGGAATTATTTCTGCATTTAATTTTCCTGTTGCTGTTTGGGCATGGAACACAGCACTAGCTTGGATTTGTGGTGATGTTTGTGTGTGGAAAAGCTCAGAAAAAGCTCCTTTATGTTCTGTAGCTTGTCAAAATATTATTGCTGGAATTTTAAAAGAAAACAATTTACCAGAAGGGATTTCTTGTATTATCAACGGAGATTACAGAGTTGGTGAAATGATGACAACAGATACTAGAATTCCGTTGGTTTCTGCTACAGGATCTACAAGAATGGGAAGAATTGTTGGAGCTACAGTTGCTGAGCGTTTTGGAAAATCTTTATTAGAATTAGGAGGAAACAATGCAATTATTATTACACCAACTGCAGATTTAAAAGTAGTTGTTCCTGGAGCAGTATTTGGAGCAGTTGGAACTTGCGGACAACGTTGTACTTCAACTCGTAGATTAATTATACATGAATCGGTTTATGATAAAGTAAGAGACGCCATTGTTGGCGCTTACGGACAATTAACTATTGGAAATCCTTTGGATGAAAAAAATCATATTGGCCCATTAATTGACCTAAATGCTGTAAATATGTATTTATCTGCAATTGAAAAAGCAAAAGCTGAAGGCGGAAATGTATTGGTTGAAGGTGGTGTTTTAGAGGGTGAAGGTTACGAAAGCGGATGCTACGTAAAACCGGCAATTATTGAAGCTGAAAATCATTTTGAAATTGTACAGCATGAAACTTTTGCGCCTATTTTATATTTAATGAAATATGCTGGAGAAGTAGAAAATGCTATTGTACAACAAAATGGAGTTGCTCAAGGATTGTCTTCTGCAATTATGACAAATGAAATGAAAGAAGCTGAAAAATTCTTGTCATATGCTGGATCTGATTGTGGGATTGCTAATGTAAACATCGGAACGTCTGGTGCTGAAATTGGTGGTGCTTTTGGAGGAGAAAAAGAAACAGGTGGCGGACGTGAGTCTGGATCTGACGCTTGGAAAGTATATATGAGAAGACAAACAAATACCGTTAACTATTCTGACGAACTTCCTTTGGCACAAGGAATTAAATTTGATCTTTAAAAGGTTTAACAATTTGTAAAAATAAAAAACCAAATAAGCATGAAAAAACCGCTCTACCTCTAGAGCGGTTCACTTTAATTGGTTGTTTTCACAACCAATTAAAAATCAACTAACCAAACTTTATTTTAAATGCCTTCTTGTTATTTTTTCTCTTTGTATTTTAGTTCGTTTTCTATTACTATTCCTTACAATTGGCTTCTCTTTTTCTCCCTTTAAATATTGAATAAAGCCTTTTCCATTGAACTCATATGTTGTATTTGAATCTAAGTGATACAAACGTATCTTGTTATCATTAACAACGCTTAACTCAAATTCTTCATTGTCTCCGTTATCATAATTAAGTGTTAAAACTTTTAAGTCTTCATAATTTTCAACATCAAAAACTTGATAACTCCCTATAAAGTTCCAATTTATAATATCAATATGTGTGCCAAAAGAATCTTTTGAAGAGTAAAATGTAGTGTTGTTTTCAGGTGTAAATTGCAAAAACATTTCATCATCAAAAGCATTGGCTGTTCCTGTTATACTTGTACTTGTTTTCTGCCAAGCTACATATTCTTGTAAAAAATACTCTATGTTTTCATAAAACAATTTATCGTAATCAAAATTGTTTCTTTGATATCCAACTAAATAATATGTCACATTATTGTACCTGTCTTCAATTTGAATTTCATTATATGATGTCTGATACACTTCAAAATCATATCCACCATCTAATGTGTGGTTAGCTTCTAAAACCCCATTGTATGTATTATAATTTCCTACGTTAATTCCAAGCCCGTTTCCGCTTATTCCAATATCTACAATATTATTATTTGCATACATCACACCGTTTAAAAAAGAAACTGTAAATGCTTTTGACAAAAAAGGAACATCTCCTGTTCCTGTTGTTTTGTGATAATCTATATACCATAAGTCATACCCAGAAACAACCTCTTCTAACGAAATTTCATTCATATACCGATCGTCTATCAGTACACACGATGACAAAAAAGTTGTGGTAACAACAAATAAAAAAAATAGTTTTAGTGATTTCATCCGTTTTAGTTTTTTGATTGTATTGTTCTATTTTCAAATTACGTGCCAAAAAGAAAAGACAACCAAATTGGTCGCCTTTTCTTTAAAAAAATGAAAATAGTTTCTTATTGATAAAAATTCCTTTTTGTCTTTTTAAGTTTTTCTACTTTAACGTATTTTGTTTTCACTCCTTCTTTATAACTTATAACGGCTTCGTTCTCATTTAAATTAAAAGGAAATTTATCTTTTTTTATTTCTTGTTTTGTAGTCTTGTTTTGCCCCTCAATAATGAGTATATCTTCTCTTGTTGATGTGTTAAAGTGACCAATAATATGTGTCTTTCCTGCTACGGTTCGTGTTTCTATTTTTGTCGTTTTTCTCTGAAAATACATATTTTCAAAAATCACAGTATCATTGGCTAAATAATTTATATTTACATTTATTCCACTAACTCCTGGCTGTCCTCCAACCCAATAATTATAAACTCCTCCCTGAACTTTAAAAGGTGGGGATTTCTCTAATTTCAATATATTACATTGGACAAAACCAATGCTAATAAAAAGTACAATAATTAATTTCAGTTTTTTCATATTACTCTATTTCAGTTTCTACTTTTAAACGGTATGCCAATTTACAAAAAAAGAGCACATCAAAATTGGTGTACCCTTTTTTAAATATCTATATTTCTACTATTACTTATAGTATGTGTTTTTTCAGAAAAAAATAGTTTGTGAAATTTTTCAATATTTTTGCTATAAAAACAATTCGATTTCGTCTAATTATTAAGTGCCTCGGCACCTCCAACAATTTCTAAAATTTCGTTGGTAATTGCTGCTTGACGAGCCTTGTTATATGTCAATAAAAGTTCGTCCCGTAAATCTGTTGCGTTATCTGTAGCTTTATGCATTGCTGTCATACGCGCTCCATGCTCTGCAGCAAAACTGTCTCTAATTGCTTTGTACAATTGTGTTTTTAATGATTTCGGGATTAACTCTAATACAATTTCTTCTTTGGTTGGCTCAAAAATATAATCCAAATTTGCATTTACATTTTCTCCTTCTACTGGTTTTATTGGTAAAAATTGTTCTACCGTTGGTATTTGTGTTGCTGCATTTTTAAACCTATTGTAAACAATTTCTATTTTGTCATAGCTACCATCAACAAATAAACTCATAAGTTTTTCAGCAATTATAGCAACATTATCAAATGTTAATTCATCAAAAATATCATTGTTATTTTCGATGATTTTATACTCTTTTGAAAGAATATTTCCTTTCTTTCCAACGGTAAATAAATCTACATCACAATTCTTATAGTTCTCTTTTGTGTTTTTGATTACTTCCTTCACAATAGAAGAATTAAAACCGCCACACAAACCTCTATTTGAGGTAATTACAACTAACAATACTTTAGAAACATCTCTTTGAGAAGAAAACTGCCCTCCTGCAACACTATCTAAAGTTGCGCTTAAACTTTGCAATAATTCTGTTAACTTATTCGCATACGGGCGCATTGCAGTAATTGCATCTTGTGCTTTTTTCAACTTTGCAGCAGACACCATTTTCATGGCACTGGTAATTTTCATCGTTGAACCAATAGAATTAATTCTATTTCTTATTTCTTTTAAGTTTGCCATACTTTTCTGTCTGAAATTATGAAATTCCTACTTTATAACTATTCAAAGCTGGAATGACAACTTGCTTATGCTCTGTACTTACTTGAAATCTCTTTAGCTGCATCTACTAATGTAGCAATCACTTCATTAGTTAATTTTCCTGCTTTTAGGGTGTCTAAAGCGTCTCTATGTTTTGCGTTTAAATAATCAATAAACGTTCTTTCAAACTCCCTAACATTCGCTACAGGAACATCTCTTAACAAGTTCTTAGAACCCGCATAAATAATTGCTACCTGATCTTCTACTGTGTAGGGATCGTTTTGAGCTTGCTTCAATATTTCAACATTACGTTGTCCTTTAGAAATAACACTCATTGTTGCTGCGTCTAAATCAGATCCAAATTTAGCAAATGCTTCCAATTCACGATATTGTGCTTGGTCTAGTTTTAGCGTTCCTGCTACTTTTTTCATTGATTTAATCTGAGCATTTCCTCCTACACGAGATACCGAAATACCTACGTTAATTGCAGGGCGAACTCCTGAGTTAAATAAATCTCCGTCTAAGAAAATTTGTCCATCTGTAATAGAAATAACATTTGTTGGTATATACGCAGATACATCTCCTGCTTGTGTTTCAATAATTGGTAATGCTGTTAAAGAACCTCCACCTTTTACCAAGCTTTTTAAAGATTCTGGTAAATCATTCATATCTTTAGCAATTCCATCATCATTAATTACTTTTGCAGCGCGCTCTAATAAACGAGAGTGTAAGTAAAATACATCTCCAGGGTACGCCTCACGTCCCGGTGGTCTTCTTAATAATAAAGAAATTTCACGGTAGGCAACAGCTTGTTTAGACAAGTCATCAAAAATAATTAACGCCGGTCTTCCTGTATCTCTAAAATATTCTCCTATCGCTGCTCCAGCAAATGGTGCATAAACCTGCATAGATGCAGGATCAGATGCATTTGCTGCAACTATTGTCGTGTAGGCTAATGCTCCTTTTTCTTCTAACATATTTGCAATGGAAGCAACTGTAGATGCTTTTTGTCCAATAGCAACATAAATGCAATAAACAGGTTCTCCTGCATCGTAAAATTCTTTTTGATTTAAAATCGTATCAATCGCAACCGTTGATTTCCCTGTTTGACGGTCTCCAATAATTAACTCACGTTGTCCTCGTCCAACAGGAATCATTGCATCAATTGCTTTAATTCCAGTTTGCAAAGGCTCTGTAACTGGCTCACGAAAAATAACTCCAGGTGCTTTTCGCTCTAAAGGCATTTCATATGTTTTTCCTTCTATTGGCCCTTTACCATCAATGGGAAATCCTAAAGTGTTTACTACACGTCCAGAAATTCCTTCTCCAGCTCTTAAAGATGCGATTCGTTCTGTCCGTTTTACGGTAGATCCTTCTCTTACAGAGGTTGAAGCTCCTAAAAGCACAACACCTGCGTTGTCTTCTTCTAGGTTTAATACAATTCCTTCTAACCCTTCTTCAAATTCTACTAATTCTCCATATTGTACGTTTGCCAAACCGTAAACACGAGCAATACCATCACCTACTTGTAGAACGGTACCTACTTCGTTTAATGAAGACTTTGCTTCAAAATTTGTTAATTGTTGCTTTAAAATTGCTGATACTTCAGCGGGTTTAATTGTTGCCATCTTTTATTATTTGATGTATAATTAAATTTGTGGAATATAATGACTATTGTCAAATTCTCTTCTTAACTCATTAAAATTGTTAGAAATACTTGCATCATATTGCAAATCTCCAACTCGTATGATAAATCCTCCTATGATAGATGGATCTATTTTATTTTCAATACTTGTTTTGTTTCCTGTTAGCTCAACTATTTTGCTCAACACTTTTTCTTCCAAGTCTTTTGTTAGAGGAATTGCTGTAGTTACCGTAGCAACATGCATATTTTTAAAGTGGTCGTAAATAATGGTATAACTTGAAGCGATAGATTCTAACATAACCATACGCTTATTGTCTTCTAATAAATGAAACAACCCTAATGAAATTGCGTTTGTTTTATCTGCAAAAACCGCATTTAAAACTTTTCGTTTTTCAGCAGATTTAATTAAAGGGCTTTTTAACATTACTTGCAAGTCTTTATTTGCTGCAATTGTTGCCACAATAAGTTGCATGTCTGCATTTACTTTAGACTCTACATCGCCGTCTTTGGCTAAGTTTAAAATGGCTTTTGCATACCGTAATACTGCTTTTGATCCTTTCATAAAACGACTTAGTTTAAGGTAACATCTTTAAGCATTCCTTCTACCAACTTAATTTGATCTTCTTGTGAAGATAATTCTTTCTTAACAACCGCTTCTGCAATTCCGATAGACAAATCAGCAACTTCTTTTTTCAAATGAGCTAAAGCGGCTTGTTTTTCTTGATCAATTGCAGCTACGGCATTTTCAATCATTTTAGCAGCTTGTTCTTTTGCTTCCTCTTTTGCGTCTAAGATCATTGCGTCTTTAATTTCGCGCGCTTCTTTCATCATTGCATCTCTTTCTGCTCTTGCTTCTTTAATTAAGTTAGCATTATCGGCAGTCAAGTTTTGCATCTCTTTTTTAGCTTCTTCAGCAGATTCTAACGCTTTTAAAATACCTTCTTCTCGATCGTTAACAGCATTTAAAATAGGTTTCCATGCAAATTTTTTCAATAAAAGAACTAGTGCGATAAATAATATTGTTTGCCAAAAGAACAACCCTACAGAAAATTCGCTTAATAACTTATCCATAATATATCTTAATTATAATTTTTGTTTAATTCTTAAAAACAGCTACAACCAACCGTTATAGCTGTTTTATAGTTTCACAGCTTATACTGCAAATAACGCAGCAAACCCAATACCTTCAATTAAGGCTGCAGCAATTAACATTGCTGTTTGAATTTTACTTGTAGCTTCTGGTTGTCTTGCGATTGCATCCATTGCTGAACCACCAATTCTACCAATACCAATACCAGCACCGATTACTATCAATCCTGCTCCAATCATTTCTAAACCTGTAATATCCATAATATATAAATTAATTAATTAAACATTCAAACTAAAAATTAACTTCTACTAATGATCATCATGTTCTTCTACAGCCGCTCCAAAATACAAGGCTGATAACATTGTAAAAATATAGGCTTGTAAAGCCGCTACTAACAACTCTAAAATCCCCAATACAAATGCTAAGAAAAACGAAAGTGAACTTCCTAACCAATTGTTAAAAATAAACATCAATCCTATTATGCTATATAATACAATATGCCCTGCAGTAATATTTGCATACAAACGTATCATTAATGAAAAAGGTTTAATGATTGTTCCTAATAACTCAATAGGAGCTAATATTATTTTCATTGGAACAGGCACGCCTGGCATCCAGAAGATATGTTTCCAATATTCTTTTTTTGCTGTAAATGTTGTAATGATGTATGTAAATATTGCTAAAGCAAAAGTTACAGCAATATTATTATTTATATTAACACCGATAGGGGTTAATCCAAATAAATTTACAATCCATACAAAGAAAAAGATTGTTAAAAGATAACTCATATATCTTTTATAATGCTTCTCACCAATATTTGGTCTCGCAATATCATCACGAATATACAAAACAATAGGCTCTAATAATCTCCCTATTCCTTTTGGCATTCCGCTGTTTTTTTGATATCCTTTTGCCATTCTTTTAAACATGAAAAACATGATTAAAAACACCACAAAAATCATTACCACATTTTTTGTGATAGAAAAATCTAAGGGTTTTATATTTGTTGGATAATGTTTTGCATCGTAATTGATGGTTCCTTCAGCATCCGTTTTATAAATCTTATTATGGTATACTTTATAGTAGTTTCCGTCAATTTTTGCAAGTGTTTCTCCGTAATGAAATTTAGAAGATGAAAATACTTTTAACCCATTGTCCCATAAAATAACCGGTAGTGAAAATCCAAAATGTGCTTTTTCATTATAATCATTGGTGTAAGAAAACAAACCAAAATCATATGAATCTAAAATGTGATGATTAATCTCTTCTTTAATTGTAGCTTTTAACCCCTTTTCTTTTTCAGGAATTTCTACCGTTGTTGTTTCTTTATGTTGAGCCACAGAAACAAACGAAACCAATAATAGTAAAAACGTAATCTTTTTCATCAAAAATTTTCTTCGCATATCACTCGGATAATAGTGTCTTAAAAATCGCTGCAAAGTTAGGTTTTTCTCTTAAAAAGAAAAACTATTTTTGTGTTTATTTTTAATCCCAAAAATCGCGTTACGATAAGGTATTTTTTTGAGGTAAATTTAATAGCTTAATTAACGATCTTGTTTCTATAATTAAACTGATTGCGTAGGGAACAAAAAAGGCAAAAAACTCTAATCTCGAAACGTTTCCATCTGCGTTGTAAATTGGAGAAAAGACCACAAAAAAAACGATGAATTTTAAAAAACTGCCGAAAAGAAATAGAAAACCTAGTTGCTCATTGTATTTCTTTCGAAATAAAAGCAAACTCGAAAAAATTACAACTGCTAACAGAAGGTTTGTAATATAAGCGAGAAAAATTTTGTCGTTAAACAGCGGAAGATTATTTAAATTTAAAAAGAAAAGGTGTATCAAAAAAACAAACCCTAATCCTATAAAAAGTGTCATAAAAAAGTTTTTCGTAACCTTTTTAGCATTAACTGTCTTCTTCATTGATTTTTTTTAATTGTGCTAAAAGACTCCATAATGAAGCGAGAAACCCAACAATTACCAAGGTTAGTGTTGCATAGTTTTTTTCAAAATCATAATGTGCATCAATTTTTTTACCAACATAGGCTGCTAAGTATATGGTAATTCCCATTTGTAACCCAACACTAATAAGTCTCGTAAATTTATTAAGCGCTTTTTTCGGCTGCTGATAAGGGTTGCTCATTATGATTCATCTCTTTAATAGCTCCTTTCATACTACATGTTGCGTTAAAAGAAGCTCCTGGTTCTACAGATAGTTTTCCAAGCACAACATCTCCAGAAATAGTTGCCGTAGATTTAATTGTTAACATGGTGTTTACTTTTAAATCTCCAGAGAATTTTCCTTCAATATCTGCATTTTCACAAACAACGGTTCCTTTTACCATGCCTTCTAGCCCAATAACAACTCTTCCTTTTGTTGTTAAAGTTCCTTCTAAAACGCCATCGATTCTAAAATCTCCTTCAGATTTAAGATCTCCGGTTATTGTGGTGTTTTTTGCTAAAATATTCCTTTCCATTCGGTTTGTTTTTACTGTTTTTTTTTCTTTACTAAACATAAGGGGACTTTAGTTTAATTGTTTTATAATTTCTTTTGCTCGTTTTCCTTCTTCAGTATTTCCGTATTTTAAAGAAACGTGTTCAAGTGCTTTTTTATACTTTTCTTTTTGTTGATACTTTCCTATTGCCAAGGCTTTTAAGAGTTCAAATTTAGCAATTATATTTGACTCCGGAATTGTAGGCACATATTCTGTAATCTGAGAAACAACATCTCTATAATTATGCTCCTTATATAAATAGAAAATTTCTTTATATACTTCTTGGACTTCAGTAAGCGCTTCCTCTTGTGTTGCTGCCTTTTTGTTTTGTACAATTAACGCATATTGAGATGTTGGATATTGCTCGATAATTATTTTTTTATGTATTGCTGCCTTCTGATTTTTTAGTGCCTTAAACAATTGATATAAATGATAATGTATTGGCAAAACGCTCTCTTTTTCTGGGTTAAACGTTAACAATCTTTCTAGCCTTTTAATTGCTAGTTTAGCATTTTTAAATTGCTCTTTATAAATAAGCCCGGTCTGATACAATGCTTCGTTTCTACCAAACTTTAAAGAATCTACTACTATTGTTGATTTAGGAAACGTTTTTAAATAGGCTGATATTTCATATTTAGAAGCGATGATTTCTGTCGGTTTTATAGCGTTGTTACTTGTGCTTATTTGTTGATTTTCAGAAGTTCTCCAGTTGTCTACCAAAGGCCTATTTCCCCAAACTTTTAAAAACTCTGCTTTTCCGTAACTTAATGACTGTGGGTTATAAAAATACCATTTCCCTTTTTTAGCGGTTTGTTTTGAGCTTGTTCTTCCAAAAGAATCTCCAAAAGTCAGGTTTTCTAATTGTGTTTGAGCTCTTTTTTTATCAGCTTCTTTAAGGGTTTCAATATGATTTTTAAAAAACGTTTTTCTAACTTCTTTACTCATAGAAGTAAGCGTTAAAATACTGTCGTTTTCTTTTAAAATGTTTTCAAACCGTATCAACTTTGCTAAACCTTTATATTTTCTTTTAATTTTTCGGATACGCCTTTCTGTACTGTTATTAGAAATTTGCAAAACACTATCGTAATAAGTCCCAGCTAGTACAAAATCTGCCTTGTTAAAAAAGATGTTTCCAAGCCTTTCGTATGAAAATGTTTTTTGATATTCATCTTCTCCTTCAGCAAATACCGATTTTTGATATAAGGCAATAGCCTTATTTATACTATCTCTTTCTTCTTCTAAAGACCCAGCCTGATAATACAATATGTCTCTATATTTTCTATTCTCTCGGTCTTTAATTAACGTATAAAACTTCGGAATTAATGAGGACACAACAGAATCATTTGAAGCCGCGCGTGCTAATTGAATCGTTGAATGAATTTTAAATTTATACGGCGCTTTCTTAAAATTAATCAATTTTTGAAAGACAATAGCAGCCGAATCTTTTTTGTTTTCTGAAACGTAAATTTGACCTAATACAAAAAGGTTTCTTGCTGTTTGTGAAATATCTTCATGTGTTTGTGTCGCCAACTTTAATTGATCAATAACATGCTGAATACTATCTGTTTTAAGATACGCCATTGCCAATGCAGTATGTGCTTTTTCTTTAATGGTTTCTGAAACTTTATCGTTAGCTAAAACAATCTTAAGCGATTCTATTGCTAATTTTTCATTGTCTAAACGAATATTTGTTTTTGCTCTCCAAATACGAGTTTCGTCTATTACATTTGCATACGGATAATTAATAATGATATAATTAAACGCTTCAATTGCTGGAATAAACCGCTGAGTGTAGTATCTCGATTTTCCCAACAACAAATATGCTTCGTCTATTTGTGTGTTTTTTTCTCTTCCATAAAAATTCATGGAATGTTTTTGAATGGCTTTTACAGCTTTTTCTTCTGCTTTTTCAAAAGTGGTCAATTCTTTTTCTTCTAATGTTGGGTTTCCACTAAATGTAGTAAGTATTGTTTTATTCTCTTCAAATGTTATAGGTTCAATCAATAATTGTTTCCAAAAATTATCTTTATGGTTTTGATTTATTTCTTTAAGACCATCATTAAAAGCCAAGTTTCCGTTATATAAAACATTGTATTTTGTTGTAAGTGCATGAAATTTTCTAGAAACTAGTGTGTCTTTCTTTGTGCTACATGAAAAAATGGTAGCTACAATTACTAAAAGAAATATGTTTTTAAAGTTTTTCATAAAATAAGTTTCCTCACAACGTCAAAAGCTCTTATAATTAACGTCCATAAAAAAAGAACATTGTTTATAAGAGCCGTAAAAATAAGAATAAAATAAGAAAGGATTCTTTATACAGAGAAATAGCTTTCTAATTCTTTTAAGGTAGCCTCAGAGGTTTTAATGTCTTTTACAACATTCCCTTTATCTAGTACAACGATGCGCTCACAGACTTCTGTAACGTGACTTAAATCGTGGCTTGAAACCAACACAGTAACGTCTTTGTTTTCTGTTAATTCTTTTAGCATCTTTTTTAATCTGATTTGTGTTGTTGGATCTAAATTTGCAAAAGGCTCATCTAAAATTACAACTTGCGGATTTCCTAAAAGCGCCGCAACAATTCCTGCTTTTTTCTGATTTCCTTTGCTTAAATCTCTTAAGTATTTCTTCTTCCCTAAAATTTCCCCATTAAAAATTTCTTCGAACTGACTTAAAAAGCTTGTAATGTCTGCTTTATTCATTCCGCGTAAATCGCCAATAAAATCAAAATATTCTTCTGCTGTTAAATAACCAATTAAAAAAGTTTCATCAATAAAAGAACCCGTAAAAGATTTCCACGCTTCGCTTTTATTAATAATTACATCATTATTAATAATTTCTCCTGTTGTTGGTCTAATTAAATCTAGTAGAATATTAAAAAATGTTGTTTTTCCTGCTCCGTTATTTCCAACCAAACCAAAGCTTTGTCCTTTCGGAATTTCTAATTCTTCTATATTTAATACTTGTGTAGAACCGTATTTTTTAGTGATATTTTTTGAATGTATCATAATTTTTTGTGTCTTTATTTGTGTTGATTATGCTTTTTGATCAAATGCGTGAATTGCTGCATATTTTTCTTTAATATACTTTTTAGTAATCAAATTCATAAGATAATTTTTTGCTACTAATCCTAAAATTCCAAATCCTGCGATAGCAGCGATTCCTGCATTAAATCCAAATAGCAAACTAAATGCATAAAATAATCCGACAGGAACTAACATTACAGGAATTACAACAATAAATTGTTTTGCACTTGTTCCTTGTGTGTTTCCAAATCCGCTTGCGCTTAAATCTATTTGTTTTCTATTAAATGCGCCTGCAAATAATAAAACTAATGTATTAATACCTACGTTATACAATGCGCCTGCGGCAATCATTAAGTATTTATCCAATCCAAAATAAATATAAGGCGTTGCTAAAATGAATAAAACAGCAGTAACTACAACCATTAAATACCATTTAGATTCTAAATATTTTCTATAAGAAAGGTTTTGAGTCATTAACATCTTGTAATACGAACTTTCCCAAGCAGGAATAAATTGTCCGTAGTTTAACACAAATCCACCAGTAATAAATAAGGATGCAAATATTAAAAACCCTGGCATTTTATCATATGTAGAGCTTGTAAAAAATATTAATCCGTATAAAACAAAAGCAAAAGATAACAAGAAAACCGTTTTTGTTCTTTTGTTTCTCCAAATTAATCTGATTTCATTTTTAATAAACGGCGCCATTTCTCCAAATCGGTTTGCCCAAGATAAATCTGCCGTGTTCGCTTCTTTCACTTTCACTTTTACCGCTTCATCTAAATACAATTGTTGTTTTAATATTTTTTGATTGACGCTATATAAAACAATCAACAAAGCAAACGGAATAAGTGTATAAATTGGGTTTTCATAAATTCCGTTAAAAATTGCTTGACTATGAATGGTTACATCATAAATATTAAAATATTGTAGCGCAATTGTTCCTATTAATAAAGTTCCTAAAACGGTTAAAGCAACATTGTTTTTATTGATAATAAAGTTTAAAAAATTTGCTGATTGTGTTATTAAAAGCATGCTAAATAACCAGCCTAAAACTCCGGAAGCATCGTAATCTTGCCCAATTAAAACTACAGAAAACGGAATATAAAAGAAGAGCGAAAAAAGGTTGAATGCAGAAAATATAGATTTTCCTAATACATAATTCACCAATTTCCTCTTTTTTATAGGAAGAACAAGTAGTGGTTTTACATTCATTACCGGTAGTTTTTGCATTAAATACCTAAATATTAAATCTCCAATAACTGCAAATAATAAAAAAGAATTTACTACTTGAAACGGGTCTGATTCTGGCATTGTTTTTCTAATGATAAAAAAACTTCCAACGCCAAGGGCTAAAAAGGAAACCATCATGTACAGTGCAAAAAAGCCCATAATAATTTTTAATGCTATTCCTTTTTGCCAATATGATGAACGGAAATATTGTTTCCATTCTAATTTTAAAAATCGTTTAAACATAAGTATTTGGTTAATTGTTTACTGGTTATAAGTGTCTTAAACATGGTTTTTGTTACAAACAAAATTATATCATTTTATATTCTGGATAGGTTTCTGCTAATAATTCTTCTGCTTTTGATGGCATTACAAATGCTGTAATATAAAAAACAATGCACATTAAAGTTGCAAAAATAGCAGCTAAAGAGAGTAAATAAATAGACATTGTCTCAAAATTTGTATCACTCAAATTAATTATATTAAATACATTTATAAATACCAATACAGAAAAACCATTTCTTGTTTCACCAATCATAGATTCTAATAAAAACGTTTTTTCTTTCTTTTTTTTCTTTTTTTTCTTTTTACCTCTACTTTTAAATAAATAATAAAGGTCAACAATTACTAAAATTAAAATTGAGGAAAAAATTATTTCTTCTGCATAAATTGATTGAAGAACTGTAAAAAAAATGATAAAAATTAAACTTGTTATAATTACTTTTGGTAACGTAAACCATTCTTTTACAAAACGCCATAAAATTTTCCAATACCGCTTATTCATCGCTTTTTGTTTTTGTTCAACAACATTCATAAAACCAAAAACACCAAACTTTTTAAATGATACATCTCTTGCTTGCTCAAAAGTTAAATGTGATTTTTCTTCGCAAATTTGTTCAATATCATTTGCTAAATGATCTACCAATTCGGTTTGCACATCATAATGATACACAAAATGTTCTCTCGTAAATTTATAGAGTTGTTCTATGTGATTTTCAGTAGTTACATGCTTATTTCCCATCTTACTCCAAACTAAATTTAGGATTTACCAAATGCTGCATCGTTTTTAAAAACTCTTGCATTTCTGCCAATTTGTTTGCCGTTTCTTTGGTTCCGTGTTCGGTAAGTTTGTAGTATTTTCGCAAACGGTTTCCAATTTTAGCAACCTCAACATCTAATAAGCCATCAGCTTCTAATTTGTGCAATGCTGGGTACAATGCGCCTTCAGTAATCTTCAATTCTCCTTTGGTTAATTCTTTTACTTTTTGCGTAATTTCATATCCATACATTTTGTCATTCTGAGCCAACAATTTTAAAATGATGGTTTGTAAAGAGCCTTTAAATAATTTTTGATTTCCCATGTTTTTCTGAGGTTTAATCGTGTATTTGTTTATTTGTATAATTACGGCTGTCACTTCGAGTGATTTCGATTTTTATCGAAATTGTATCGAGAAGATTAGGTTCTCGATACAATTTTTAAATTCCGATTTCTCTTCATTTAAAAACCACTCGAACTGACATTTTATATTAATTATCTATCATAATTAGCTTCAAATTTATACATAATTTTCTTATGTATAAAACACTTAGGCATTAATTTATAGAAACTCTAACAAACTGTTCGTAATTTGTTTCTTATTTTTGTATTTTTAAAATTTGATTAATGTCGAAATTTCACAAATTAACCATACAAAAAATCATTAAAGAAACTACAGATGCGGTTTCTATTTTGTTTAATGTTCCTGCAAACTTAAAAGAAGAACTCTCTTTTAAAGCCGGGCAATATATTACACTAAAAGCAATAATAAACAACTCAGAAGTTCGAAGAGCCTATTCTATTTGTGCTTCTCCGAATAGCAATGAACTAAAAGTTGCTATTAAAGCAGTTCCAAATGGTGTGTTTTCAACGTTTGCGACTTCGGTTTTAAAAGATGGCGATGCTCTTGAAGTTTCTCCTCCAGAAGGAAAATTTATTTTAAATCCAGAACCAAACAAAAACTACATTTCATTTGCTGCGGGTAGTGGAATTACACCTGTTTTATCAATGATAAAAACAATTTTAGAAATCGAAAAATCCTCTTCTTTTACATTAATTTATGGAAATAAATCTTCAGATAAAACTATTTTTAAAAATGAATTAGATACGCTTTTAAAAAAATATCCAACTCGTTTTAATCTCCATTACGTTTTTAGTAGAGAGCGAATTTCTGATTCTCAATTTGGTAGAATCGACAAAGAAATTACCAACTATTTTGTTAAAAACATCTATAAAGAAATTACTTTTGATGCTTCTTTTTTATGCGGTCCAGAAAACATGATTAATGTCGTTTCTAAAACCTTAAAAGAAAATAATTTCACCGAAAACACCATTCATTTTGAGTTGTTTACTGCTTCTATAGAAGAAAGCTCTATAAAAGTTGAAGAAGGTAAAACAGAAATCACAGTTTTATTAGACGATGAAGCAACAACATTTACAATGGACAAAACCGATGATATTTTAGCGGCTTCTTTGAGAAATAATCTTGACGCTCCTTATTCCTGTCAAGGTGGCGTTTGTAGTACTTGTATTGCAAAAGTTACCGAAGGTAAAGCAGTCATGATAAAAAATTCAATTCTTACAGATGAAGAATTGCAAGAAGGATTTATTTTAACATGCCAAGCACATCCAACAACTTCAATAATTAAAATAGATTTTGATGATGTTTAATAACAATTCGTCTTTAACTTAATTCTTTTTATGGATATATACGATATAAAAAATGCTGCCTTGTTGGGGTTTTTCCTTTCTTTTATGATTGGTCCCGTATTTTTTATGTTGATTCAAACTAGTGTTTTAAAAGGCGCCAGAGCAGCAATCTTTTTTAACATAGGTGTTATTCTTGGAGATGTTGCATTTATTGTGATTGCTTATTTAGGAAGTAGACATCTGCTTGAAAAAATAAAAGATGATCCTCGCTTATTTTTTGTCGGAGGATTAATCCTTATTGTTTACGGACTAATTACTTATTTCGATAAAACAAACAAAAAAGAAACTGAAGAGCCGTTAATAACAATTCCAGTGAGCAACAACTACTTAAAGCTTTTTTTTAAAGGGTTTTTCTTAAATTTTATAAATATTGGTGTGCTTGGTTTTTGGCTTGGTTTAATTGTCGTTATTGGACCAACTTTAAATATGAACCCTACTCATATTTTTTGGTATTTTACCACCATTCTTAGTAGTTATTTTATCACTGATTTAGGGAAGATTTTTTTAGCAAAAAAACTTAAAAGTAAACTGACTCCTAGGGTGATTTATAAAATAAAAAAAAGCATGGGAATTTTGCTAATCATTTTTGGAATCGGACTATTACTTAAAGGTTTTATCCCTAAAGACAAGCTCAATATTGATTCGTTTATTGAGCGTGTTGAAAATTAAAAATCGCCTTAATTTCTGAAACAAGTAATCACTTTTTTATAAAATTACTGCACTATGTTTACGATATTTCATAGCGCAGTTATCTCATTTAGTTTATAACATTTTTTAACTAGCGTGTTGTTTGCGCTAGATACATATTGTTACTTCTGTCTATATCTGCCATTAACTTAGAAGTGTCAATTTCAACCGACTTTATTGCTTTTGATACCGAAAAAGTATATGTTGGGTGCGCCCATGTCCAATCTTTTAAAATGGTTGATTTTGTAGGTTTATTACCTCTCATCATCCGTAGAGCAATATTAAAATCTTCCTTTGAACCATCTTCATATATTACAGTAACGTCAACTGGCATTGGCATTTTTCCAATTCTCTCTAACGTTATTTTTGTGCCTTCAACCGATTTAATTCCGTAATCAATAGTATGTATCGTTTCTACCCATTCATTGAGATACCATCCCAATTCTAAGCCCGACACTTTTTCTGCAGACCGTTTGATATCATTCGGAGTTGGATGCTTAAACTTAAAATCTCTAAAGTATTTTTTAATCGTCTTTTTCGTGTTTTCTTCACCGATAATATAGTTTAACTGTGTTAAAAACATACTTCCTTTCGTATAACTTCCTACGCTAAATGCAACATTCGTATTAAATCTATCTGAGTGTGTTGTTAAAGGTTCTTCTAATTTGTTTTTCACCACATAAAAATAACCGCCATAACTTCCTGCGGATGGCTTTCCGTCCCCTCCTCGTAATATTTTACTAGAAGCCAATCCAGAAATATACGATGTAAACCCCTCGTCCATCCATGAATGAATACTCTCATTACTTGCCAGTAAAAACTGAAACCAAGTATGTGCTAATTCATGAAAAATTGTACCCACATTACTTCTTTTTCCTCCACCTGCAACAAACGTACACATTCCGTATTCCATTCCGCCATCTCCTGCTTGAATTACAGAATATTGCTTGTATGGATACTTGCCAATATGTTTACTATAATATTCCATCGCTTTGGCTGTCAATTCTTGGTTCTCTTTCCAATTTGCTTTATTTTCCTCTATATTTTTGTAAAAAAAATGTAAATCTGGACCATTTTCCATTTTATAGATATCATGGACGTAATTATCATCAGCCGCCCATGTAAAATCATGGACATTTGGTGCAATAAAATGCCAGGCTAGTTTTTCTCCTTTTTGGATGTGTAACTTTTTTGTTTTATCTTCATAACCATGTCCAATTTCTTGCGGATTTTGAAGATATCCCGTTCCTCCAATAGTATAGTTTCTATCAATGTGAATTGTCACGTCAAAATTTCCCCAAACACCCTGAAATTCTCTAGCAATATATGGATGCGCTTGCCATCCTTCAAAATCATATTCTGCCATTTTAGGGTACCATTGCGCCATAGACATTGCAATATTATCTCTACTATTTCTTCCTGCTCTACGAATATGAACTGGCAATTGCCCTTCAAAATTCATATCAAATGTTGTCTTACCTCCAGGTTGTATTGGTTTGTTTAGAATAACTTCTAAAACTGTTCCTGCAACTTTATACGCTAATGCTTGTCCTTTTTGCTTTAAAGAAAGCACATTTAAATACCCGATTTCGTTTGGTTTTAAAGGAGAAATTCTGCTCTTTTTAATAGGGCGCTCTTTTGTTCCTTCTGTTGTCACCATTCTTCTATCTGGATCAGAAATATTTTTTAAACGGGCATTCATTTCACTATCTGGCTGAAATGCATTGTAATACAAGTGATAATACACTTTTGTTAACACATCTGGTGAATTGTTTGTATACACTAATTTTTGAGTTCCTTTGTATTGAAATTTTTTAACATCTACATCCACATCCATCTTATAATCTACATGTTGTTGCCAATAACCGTTCTTTGAGGATACTTTTTTCTGTTGATATGTCACCGTTTTATTTGTTGGTGAGCAAGAAATCATCATGCTAATTGATAGTGCTACAAAAAATGATTTTTTCATAAGATTTGTTTTAAAAATTTACGTAATTGTGAATCGCCCTAAAAAAAGGGCATTGTAATATAATGCTCTTTTTTAATTCTTTTTGTCGGGAAAAGTTTTTATTTACCGTTAACCATTCTTTCCGCCATTCGAATAGCATTATACGCATTTACGATTCTTCCAGAAACAGATAAATCAGCAAAAGGAACCATTTCTCCCTTTGGATTTGTTCTAGATGTTGATCCTGGTTTGATAACATCAAAATCAATCTTGGTTCCAGAGTTCATAATTATGTGTTTTACTTGACTTGCAGATAACTTCGGATAATACGAACGAATCATTGCTGCCACACCAGCAGTAGAAGGAGCGGCCATAGAGGTTCCGTTAAATTTGGCATAACCATTTTCTGGAATTGTAGAATATACTTGTACGCCAGGTGCAAAAATATCTACATTTATTTTTCCGTAATTAGAAAAACCTGCTGGAAGCTTCTCATTGTAATTAGAACTCATTGCTCCAATTGTTAATACGTTGTCAGAGATTTCTGTCTTTAAATCTTTTGAGTCGTTTGGATAAGTTTTTTCTACATCAATATTTTTTCCGTCATTTCCTGCAGCATTTACAATCAATACATCTTTTTCTGCAGCATATTGAATTGCTTCCCAAACCCATTGCTTGTTTGGCGAATATCCTTTTCCAAAACTAGTATTAATCACTTTCGCACCATTATCAACTGCATAACGAATCCCTAATGCTACATCTTTGTCGTATTCATCTCCATCAGGAACCGCTCTAACAGCCATAATACGAACATAATTGGCAACACCATTCATCCCTTTTCCATTATTTCTCGTTGCTCCTACAATTCCTGAAACGTGTGTCCCGTGGAATTCTTTTTTTACAGAATGTCCTGTTTTGTTGTCTCCATATTTAAGGTCTGTAATGTCTTGTGGGTTATCTCCTAAAACTGCTCTGTAATTCGTTTTTAGTGATTTTCCACTTAATAAATCATCACTTGTTGTAACTAAATTTGTAAGTTCGTCTATAGCTTGAGTTAAAGATGTTAGTCCGAAGCCATACATTTGTTTTGCAATTGCGATCATTTGTAATAAAGACGCATCTTCTGTTTTTATTCCCAACACATCTTCTTTTGTATAATCCTTCTTTTTTAAGTGTTTTGAAAGCATATTATGTGCGCTGGTAACACCTTGAAGCATTTGTCCGAAACGTTGTTTTCTTCCTTCTGCGGCTTTTACCTTTTTGTCATGTGCTGCTTTTACTTCTTTGTAAATAGCTTCATCAACTAATTTTGGGTTTTTTAAAATTCGTTCTGCTTCTAGATTTTCTTTATAAATAGTTCCTAAAAAATTCCAGCCGTTAATATCATCTACATAACCATTCTTGTCATCATCAATGCCATTTCCTGCAATTTCTTTTGGATTTACCCAAGCAACATCTACTAGATCTTCGTGCTTTAGGTCTGTACCTGCATCCACAATTCCTACAACTACCATCGTTGCTTTTCTACTGCCTAAAAACTGATACGCTTTGTCTACGCTCATTCCAGGAATCGTATCTGTTGCTAAATCTAAATGACCCCAAGATTTTGCTTCTGCATCTGTTAATGGTGCTTTTTTTGCTGTTATTGAAATTACGGTTTCATACCCTGCAGGAACAGGAATACTGCTTACTGATTTACAGCTAGCAAAAGTGATGGCAACGGCTGCTGTATAAAATAATGGTTTTAAAATTTTCATGATATTTATTTATTGATTTTTGTATTAATTAAAAACGTCTTTAAAGGTATGAATTTCTTTTAATCTAACTCCTTTTTCTGTTTGTTTTACTGTACATAATTCGTTCTTTGCATCGTGTTCTAAAAATAAATAATAATTGTTCTCTGTCGCTTCTTTTAAAAAAGACCCTTTTTCTTTTATTGTTAACAAAGGTCTTGTATCATACCCCATTACATAAGGTAATGGAATGTGCCCAACTGTTGGTAATAAATCTGCCATAAAAACAATGGTTTTTCCTTGATATACTAACTTCGGAAGCATTTGTTTTTCTGTATGCCCGTCCATCATCAACACGTCAAAACCTACTTCGCTTTTAGCGTTTTCAGTAATAAAATTTAACTGTCCACTTTCTTGTATTGGATTAATATTCTCTTTTAAAAAAGACGCTTTTTCTCTCGGATTCGGATTTGTTGCCCAGTTCCAATGGTTTTTATTAGACCAAATTTTTGCGTTTTTAAACGCCGGTTCATAACCTGATTTAGAAGCGTTTCGTTGAATCGCACCTCCGCAGTGGTCAAAATGCAAGTGTGTTAAAAAAATATCCGTAATATCATCTCTATGAAAACCATGGTTTGCTAAAGAAACATCCAAAGAAGCATCTCCATACAAATAATAATATCCAAAAAATTTCTCTGATTGTTTATCGCCCAAACCTGTGTCAACTAAAGTAAGTCTATTGCCCTCTTCAATAAGCATACAACGCATGCTCATAGAAATTAAATTATTGGCGTCAGAAGGGTTCGTTCTTTGCCAAATAGATTTAGGAACTACGCCAAACATAGCGCCTCCATCTAGCTTAAAATTACCGGTCTCTATTGGATAAATTTTCATTGGTAACAAAGGTGCAGAAAAAATCGGACTTTTTTCTTAAATAAAACAAAAAACGTCTTGAATTCAAGACGTTTTTTTGAGGTGTCGAGCGGATTCGAACCGCTGTAGATGGTGTTGCAGACCACTGCCTAGCCACTCGGCCACGACACCCTTAAGGTGGGCAAATTTACGTAATTTTATTTTTTGAGCAAGGTTTTTTTACGCTTTCCTTTTTTTAGTAAGTATTACTGCAACTTCTGCTACATTTCCTCCAATTGGAGGATTGATTTTTGCGACAGAAACTTTCCCTTTTTTAACTTCGGGAAGCTCTCTTAAAATTCGATCTAAAATACGTCTCGCAACATGCTCTAGTAATTTAGATCTAATTGCCATTTCTTCTTTTACAATGTAATTTAAGTGTACATAATCTACCGTGTCTTTTAATTCATCGGATTTTGAAGACTTTTGAAGAGCTGCTTTTACTTTTACATCTATTCGATATTCAGAGCCAATTTTTGTTTCTTCATCTAAACAGCCATGAAAGGCATACACTTTAATATTATTTACTTCTATTGCTCCCATTGTTGACAAAAGTATTCAAAAGAAATTAGTCTCTTGTTTTTATCCTGTAAAAAAATCAAAAAATATTGAAAAAAGCACCTCCGGTTACTCTCATTTTTACAATCTCAAAGGTCTTTTTGTAACGTTTTGGTCACGAATAATTTAATGGTTTATTAATCATATTTTGTTTATCTATCATTATTTATATAAATGTAAGAATATAAAAAACACCTTTTGTTACAGCTATAATTTTATAAGCTTCATATTTTATGTAATTTTGTTAATTAATTTTCTAGTAGAAAAGAACATGTCTGAAGAAACAAAATCGCTTAACTTTTTAGAACAAATTATTGAGGAAGACTTGGCTAATGGAATGTCAAAAGAAAATTTACGTTTTCGTTTTCCGCCAGAACCCAACGGTTATTTACATATTGGGCATACAAAAGCTATTGGAATAAGCTTCGGGTTAGGGCAAAAATACAATGCTCCTGTAAACTTACGGTTTGATGATACAAACCCTGCTAAAGAAGAGCAAGAATATGTAGATGCAATTAAAAAAGACATTACTTGGCTGGGATATCAATGGGCAAATGAACTGTATTCATCAAATTATTTTCAGCAATTATACGATTGGGCAATTCTTTTAATAAAAGATGGGAAAGCCTATGTAGACAGCCAAACATCCGAAGCGATGAGAGTCCAAAAAGGAACACCTACAGAAGCAGGTACAAACAGTCCTTTTAGGAATAGATCTGTAGATGAAAATTTAGAATTGTTTTCTAATATGAAAAATGGAGCGTTTGAAGAAGGTGCTCATATATTGCGTGCCAAAATTGATATGGCTTCTCCAAACATGTTACTTAGAGATCCATTAATGTATCGTGTTTTAAAAAAATCGCACCACAGAACAGGGAATGATTGGTGTATTTACCCAATGTATGATTGGACACATGGTGAAAGTGATTATATAGAACAAATTTCACACTCATTATGTTCTTTAGAGTTTAAGCCTCATAGAGATTTATACAATTGGTTTAGAGATAATGTGTACGAATACAGTAAATCAGAATATCCTAATCCACCTAAACAACGTGAGTTTTCTAGGTTAAACTTAAGCTATACAATTATGAGTAAGCGTAAGTTATTAAAACTTGTTGAGGAAGGGGTTGTTAATGGTTGGGATGATCCAAGAATGCCTACAATTTCTGGGTTAAGAAGAAGGGGTTATACACCTGCTTCAATTCGTAGTTTTATAGAAACTGTAGGTGTTTCTAAACGAGAAAACATCATTGATGTTGCTTTGTTAGAGTTTAAAATTCGTGAAGATTTAAACAAAATTACAGATCGTGTAATGGGGATTTTAGATCCTGTAAAGGTAATTATTGATAATTATCCTGAAGGTGAAGAAGAAAGTTTAATTGCAGAAAATAATCCTGAAGATGCAAATTCGGGCTCTAGAGAGATTCCTTTTTCTAGAGAAATTTATATAGAGCGTGAAGATTTTAGAGAAGAAGCTAATAAAAAATTTTTTCGTTTAAAATTAGGAAAAGAAGTTCGGTTAAAAAGCGCTTATTTTATTACTGCAAATAGCGTTGAAAAAGATGAAAATGGTAAAATTACTGTAATTCATTGTACGTATGATCCTAAAACAAAATCTGGAAGTAACACGGAAGAGAGCAAGCGAAAAGTTAAAGGAACGCTACATTGGGTTTCTATAAAACATGCTATAAAAGCAGAAGTAAGGGCTTATGACCGGTTGTTTTTAGACGAGGCTCCTGACAATCATAAAAACAAAAGCTTTATGGAGTTAATCAACCCTAATTCTCTTGAAATTATTAACGCATTTGTAGAACCAAGTTTACAATTTGCAGCAATCGGAACACAATTTCAATTTCAACGTTTAGGGTATTTTAATGTAGATGATGATTCTACAACAGAAAAACTAGTATTCAATAAAATTGTTGGGCTACGAGATAATTGGGCTAAAAAACACTAAAAACAGTTGGGCATAAAAAAACCAGTAAAACAAATTCACTGGTTTAATTTTAATCTATAATAATTATCAATGTATTAGTTTAAAATACTGTTTGACAAACAATTCCTCCCATGATGGCCATGGTAATTGTCCAATAACCTACATTAATAGCCACATATTTAAAGCTTTTTCTTTCAAACATTGCATTGGTTCCCATAATTGGTAATCCAATAAACAAGCCCATCATAGTGCCGTGTAAAGCGCCATGTTTAAAGGTTCTAAAACGATCTCCATAAGTGCTCATAAATTCTTGAAAATAAGTGTATGCCTCTCCTGTTCCATCTGTAAATCCAGGTTCTCCCATTAATACAGATTGGGCGCCAAATTGATGAATTACAAATGTTTGTAACATCATTGCAATAAAAAAGCTCAATACGTAAGAGAGTCCAAAAATCAAGGCCATATTAGCTCCTTTCATAGAGTCTTCTGTAAAGCCCATTTCTTTCATCCATGCCTTTTGAAAAAGCATTGGCCCATACCAAATAAAACCCATTATTAAAGGGATTAGTGCTGCGACCGCCATTGTTAAAAAATTAAATTCCATGTTTTTTTATGTTTTTGTTCTTCCAAATATAAGGAATAACTTTTAATTGTGAACTCTTTGAAATAAACCCCTCAAAAACAATGTGTTTTTATTGAATCTTCAACGACTTAATAATCGCTTCAAGCTCAAAAACAAACTCTCTTTTATCAACAGAAGGCGCATAGGTAAAACCTTCAACAATTAAAAGCCTATTATTTTCTTTATCAATAATGGTGTAATTTAAAAAAGGTCCTGCCATAAAATCATTTAAAACTTCCCATTTTCCACGTGTTTCAAATGCTGGTTTACTGGCTACTTCAGAAGCAATAGTTACAGGTGTATAAGCAGCCTCAGTAATCATGTACATTCCTTCTTTTGATCCTGGAATGTGCTTTTTACCGATGGTATCTCTTATAGAAAGAATTCTTTTCGAAACCTCTTTTTCATCTCCTAAAGGAACCGAGTAGACTAAAATATTATTTGCGCCATCACCTCTTGCAATTCCACTTAATAAATGTTGACGTAACCATAAAAAATCTCCTGTGTCATCTACAGTTTTAAACCGCTGAGGAACTACTAACGAAATTCCTAATTTTTGAAGTGTTTTATATTTTTTATCATCTACTTTTTCTTTATAAAAAAGATTTTGAATTACTTTGATTTCTGATTTTTTAAAGATTTTTAAAATCTCTTCGCCATGTTGATGAAGCTGTTTTACTAAACCTTCTTTGTTTTTTGCAGTTACATAAATAACGGTTTGTGGAGAAGCATATACGTTCTTTTTTACAAAAAATGTGTTCTTGTCTGTTACCTGAGCAACTAAAACGTTTCTATTTACTTTCATCACACTCCTAAAACCTTTTGCAGAAACTTGTGCTACAGAAAAAACAGCTTCTGGTTGTGGTAATCCGTCCAGAATTTTCCCTGTAAAACTGCGTAATTTATTACCAATCGCTCCTTGCCAATGATTGTTTTCCATTACCACAAGAATGTTATTTGTTTTCCCTACTGATCCTCTTAAAACAAACGATTTTTTTGTATCTACACACGACGTTAGAAAAAGTACTGCTACTAGTATCGTTAATCCTTTTTTCATGTTGTTAGTTTTTGAGTTTTGATTTGGTTTTGCTGTACTTCAAATATTATTCCGTTTTTAATCTAGTTTAAGATTATAACCTTTTTGGATAAATACTCAAGCGTTGCCCAATTTTTAAATTTGCATTTCTAAGTCGATTCCATTTCTTTATATCACCTACTCGAACTCCAAATTTACGTGCTATTTTTCCTAAATAATCTCCTTTTTTTACTCGATATCGAATTCTTTTATCCATCTCAAAATACTTCGGCAAAGGTTTTTCTCTTTTCGCATCATCGGATGTTACAAGTGCGTAAACTTCTGCTTCTTTATTTAAAAAATTGAGGGTTGCGTTTTTAGGTATCGTAACTGCATAATCGCTTCCCTTAACATACGGAATAATATCAAGTTTAAACGCTGGATTTAAAAACTGTAACATTTCTGTTTTTATGCCCGTAACTTCTGTGATTTGATCAAAAGAAACTGTTTTTTTAACTCGAATTGTATCTGTAGCAAAATGGTAGATAGGAGGTGTTTCTGACTCCAATCCGTGTTCTTTTGCATACTTAAACAAATACATCGTTGCATAAAAAGCAGGAACATATCCAGCTGTTTCTCTTGGTAAATACGGACGAATATTCCAATAATTTCTATAACCTCCTGAGCGTTTTATTGCTTTTGACACATTTCCCGGTCCCGAATTATAAGCTGCCAATGCCAAATCCCAATCACCAAAAATAGTGTATAAATCGCTTAAATATTTACAAGCAGCAATAGTTGCCTTAATAGGGTCTTGTCGCTCATCAACATAAGAACTTACCTTTAATTTATATTGCCTTCCGGTTAAATACATGAATTGCCATAAACCTCTTGCGCCAACTCTTGATCTTGCTTTAGGATTTAGCGTTGATTCTACAATTGCTAGATATTTCATCTCTAAAGGGATGTCGTATTCATCTAAATATTTTTCAAACATCGGAAAATAATACTTCGCCTTTGCCATTAATTTCGGGTAGTATTTCTTTCTGTATTTCAAATATGAATTGATCACTTTTTCTAAAGCGGGGTTAAATTTTAAATGAAAAGGTGTGTTCTCGTCAATTATCCTTAACCGTTCTTTTAAAACGTCTGTTTGAATTTTTTTTTCAGGATAACTTTTTAACTCTAGTCCAGAAATAACATACTTAATATTGTCAGACAGAGGAGATTTATATTGAGTCTCTACAACTAAACTATCTATAATAGAAAGGTCTTTATCGGTGAAAAATATTTTTGAGTCAATCGGATAAATAGAATCTTTTACAATCGTGTCTAGTTTGGTTTGAGAAACAAGAGTTACTGAAAACAGCAAGAAAGTAAGAAAATAAAAGTGTTTTTTCATCTTTATAAATCGAGTTCAACTACAATTGGACAATGGTCTGAATGTTTTGCTTCTGGTAAAATATACGCTCTAGAAATGTTTTCTTTAAGTGGTTCTGAAACCATATTGTAATCAATTCTCCAACCTTTATTGTTGTTTCTAGCGTTTGCTCTGTAGCTCCACCAACTATAATGATGTGGTTCCTTATTTAAGTGTCTAAAACTATCCACAAAACCACTTGCTATAAAATTTCCAATCCAAGTTCTTTCTTCGGGTAAAAAACCCGAAACATTTTTCATTTTTGGATTATGAATATCTATTGCTTCATGACAAATATTATAATCTCCACAGATTACCAAATTTGGAATTTCCTTTTTTAACTGATTTATATATTCTTGAAATTGATCCATATAATTGAACTTAAAATTCAATCGTAAATCGTTCGTTCCTGATGGTAAATACAAGCTCATAACAGAAACAGTATCAAAATCTACCCGTAAATTTCTTCCTTCAAAATCCATAGATTCAATACCTGTCCCATATTCAACATGATTTGGTTTTTTTTTACAAAAAATAGCGACACTAGAATATCCTTTTTTCTGTGCAGAAAACCAATAATGATATGGATATCCAACAGTTTCAAAAGCCGAAAGATCCAATTGTTCTTTATGTGCTTTCGTTTCTTGAATACAAATCACATCTGGATTTGCTTGTTGCAACCAGTTCAAAAAACCTTTTTTTACTGCCGCTCTAATTCCGTTTACATTGTAGGAAATTATTTTCATCTTAAAGTTTCATTTCCGGAATTTCTCCTTCACTAATTAATATCCCTTCTGTTGCTTCTTGAATTTCCTCTACTGAAACTCCTGGTGCTCTTTCTAACAAATAAAAAGCATTATTTTTTATTTCGAGTACAGCTAAGTTTGTCACTACTTTTTTTACGCATCCAACACCAGTCAAAGGCAAAGAACATTGTTTTAACAACTTAGATTCTCCTCTTTTGTTTGTATGCATCATAGCAACAATAATGTTTTCTGCAGACGCCACTAAATCCATTGCGCCGCCCATTCCTTTTACCATTCTTCCAGGGATTTTCCAGTTTGCAATATCTCCATTTTGTGCAACTTCCATGGCGCCAAGAACAGTTAATTGTACATGCTGCCCACGAATCATTGCAAAACTCATTGCTGAATCAAATAAAGAACCACCATCTAAAATTGTAACGGTTTGTTTTCCTGCGTTGATTAAATCTGCATCCTCTGTACCTTCAATAGGAAAAGGTCCCATTCCAAGTAATCCGTTCTCAGATTGAAATTCAACATCAATTCCATTAGGAATATAATTTGCTACCAAAGTAGGAATGCCTATGCCTAAATTAACATACCATTTATCTTGTAATTCTTTCGCGATTCTTTGTGCTATTTGTTGTTTTGTTAAAGCCATTTCGTTACGATTTAGAAGTTACTGTTCGTTGTTCGATTCTCTTTTCGTAAGCTGTTCCTTGAAAAATACGTTGTACAAAAATTCCTGGAATATGAATTTGATTTGGATCTAATTCTCCAACCTCAACCAATTCTTCAACCTCAACAACTGTTATTTTACCAGCCATTGCCATCATCGGATTAAAATTACGTGCGGTTCCTTTAAAAATTAAATTCCCAGCTGTATCTCCTTTCCATGCTTTTACAAAAGCAAACTGTGCGTCAAAAGCATGTTCTAAAACATACATTTTTCCATTAAAATTTCTTGTTTCCTTTCCTTCAGCAACTTCAGTTCCGTAGCCAGCTGGCGTATAAAAAGCCGGAATTCCTGCTCCTGTTGCTCTACATCGCTCAGCTAATGTCCCTTGCGGAATTAAATCTACTTCTAACTCTCCTGATAGCATTTGGCGCTCAAACTCATCATTTTCTCCAACATAAGAGGAAATCATTTTTTTAATTTGGCGTTTTTGTAATAACAATCCGAGTCCAAAATCATCAACTCCGGCATTGTTAGAAATGCACGTTAATTCGGTAACGCCTAAATTCACTAATTCGGAAATACAGTTTTCAGGTATCCCACAAAGTCCAAAACCTCCTAACATAAATGTCATCCCATTTTCTACACCAATGAGAGCTTCTTCAACATTTTTTACTACTTTATTTATCATGGCTTGTTTTCTTAAAAATCCGTGTCTCCTTTTTTAATCACAGGTTTTACAACCTCTCCCTTTTCTAGTTTTTTGGGAACGTCACTACAGTTTAGTTGAATAGAAATTTTGCCTTCGGGCTTTTCAAATTCATTTTTACTAATGGCAAGTGTTGAATCGGCATAACACTTTCGCATAAAAATTGCCCAAGTAGGTAATGACATTGTTGCACCTTGCCCTTTTCCTATTTTTTCAAAATGGATAGCATTATCTTCTCCTCCAGTCCAAACACCTGTTGCTAAATTTGGTACAACACCCATAAACCAACCATCAGTATGATTTTGTGTTGTGCCTGTTTTTCCAGCAATCGGATTGGTAAATCCATACGGATATCCAGTTACATATCCAGGTCTTTCTGATTTGGTTCTTAATCTAACTCCAGATCCATTTAAAGTAACTCCTTGTAATAAATCTAAAATAACATAGGCCGATTCTTCGCTTAAAACCTCTTTGGTTTTTGGTGTAAATTGCGACAAAACCGTTCCGTTTTTATCTTCAATCCGTGTAATCATCATCGGTTCTACTCTTAGGCCTTTGTTAGCAAACATTGCGTATGCACTTACCATTTCATACAATGTCAGTTCTACAGACCCTAATGCAATTGCAGGTGTAGCTGGAATTGTATTTGTAATTCCTGCTGCTTGTGCAAGACGGATTACGTTTTTAGGACCAACCATATCAATCATTCTTGCCGACATTGTATTTACTGATTTTGCCAACGCTTCTTTTAAGCTCATTTCTCCTTTATATCTCAACGGATTATCTCCTGAGTTTCTGGGTGTCCAAGGCTCTGGAATTCCATATTTACCTTTCGGAATGGTATATGGAGATATTGGGAATTTAGCACAAGGAGATAGTTTTAACTGATTAATTACTGTTGCGTATACAAAAGGTTTAAATGTAGATCCAACTTGTCTTTTCCCTTGTTCTACATGGTCATATTTAAAATGTTTGTTGTTAATTCCTCCAACCCAAGCTTTAATGTGTCCAGTTTGTGGTTCTACAGATAACAATCCTGAATGTAAAAAATACTTATAATATTTTATAGAATCATAGGGTGTCAAAATTGTGTCACGATCTCCTTTCCAAGTAAACACTTTCATTTTTCTCTTTTTATGAAAAGATGCCGTAATTTCTTTTTCTGAAACACCGTTTTTTTTGAACGCTCTCCAACGATCAGAGTTTTTCATTGCTCTATTTAAAATCATGGTGATTTGCTCTTCTTCTAAGTCATAAAAAGGAGCGGTTTTATTCTTTTTATGTTCCTTAAAAAAATACTGCTGTAAATTAGCAATATGCTCTTTTACTGCCTCTTCGGCATATTGTTGCATACGAGAATCTATGGTCACATAAATTTTTAAACCATCTCTATAAATGTTATATGCCTCTCCGTTTGGTTTTGGATTTATTTTTACCCACCCTTTTAAAAAACTACGTAAATGTTCTCTAAAATAAGTAGCATACCCATCACTATGACTTTCTGGGGTGAAATTTATTTCTAAAGGTAATTTTTGAAGTGAGTCTTTTTCTTTTTCGGTTAGAAAACCGTTCTTATGCATTTGTTTAAAAACAACATTTCTTCTGTTAAACGATTTATTTCTTGAAATTTTTCTGTTTGGATTGTATTGTCTTGGGTTTTTAAGCATGGCAATCAACACCGCGGATTCTTCTATTTTTAATTCATTGGGTTCTTTTCCAAAATAAATTCTTGCTGCTGATCGGATTCCGGAAGCGTTAAACAAAAAACCTTGCGTATTCAAATACATAGCAATGATTTCTTTTTTTGTGTATTGTCTTTCTAACTTAATAGAAACAACCCATTCTTTTAGTTTTTGTTGTAATCGTTTAAGCGTATTTCCTGAGGCTCTTTTTGTAAATAAGTTTTTAGATAATTGCTGGGTAATTGTGCTTGCGCCTCCGCCTTTTCCCATTTTTACAATTGCTCTTGCTGTTCCTTTAAAATCAATTCCAGAATGTTCAAAAAAACGTTCGTCTTCTGTTGCAATCAAAGCGTCTACAAGATCTTTTGGAAGGTCTTTAAACCGAACTGGAGTTCTATTTTCATAAGCATATTTTCCTAATGTTTTTCCGTCTGCTGAAATAATTTCAGTAGCCAAATTGTTTTCTGGGTTTTCCAACTCTTCAAATGTGGGCAATGTTCCAAAAACACCCCAAGAAGTCAATAAAAAAATTAAAAAGAAAGAAATAATCCCTCCAATAAAGAACCCCCAAAATCTTTTTCTGTATTTATTAAAATTAACCGATTTGCTTTTTGTCATTTTAATTTTTTTTTTCTATTCTAAACCCAACATCCATAACTCCCTTTAAAGATTGGACCCCTTCAATAACATTGTTTTTTCGCATTGCTTGAGAAATTCTTACGGTGTAATTTCCTGATGTTGGAAAAACTACGTTTTCTTTGTAAGACAATTTACTCTCTTTAATTTCTGTAAAACCTTTTCCTAAAAACCGACCTAAATGATCTGTCATTTCGTATTCTAAAGTATCTACAATTTTCTTGCCACTTGGAAACTCTAACTCAGTAATTAAAAATAAATTGCTAAAAGAGTATTTTGAATTGTTTCTAATATTTATAAATAAGTTATTGCGAGTAATTGTATCTTTTGCGTAAAAAGAAAAGGGTATTTTATTACTTAACTCCCAATATGCATTCGGAATAGGCGCATAAGAGTCGTATACTCTTTTAGAATCACACGCCATAATACTTACACACAAAAGTAGCACTAAAAAACTTTTATTTTTGCTCACTTTTAGGGTCATTTCTACGCTCGTTTCTAGGTTTTTTTTTGTAATTTCTTCTAGGCTTATTCTCGTTTGTATTATTCGTTTTTTCCTGTTGGATATTAGAATTACTTTTCGTCTTTTGAAAAGGTTTTTTATTTGTCTGATTCGCAGAGGGCTTAGATCTTTTTTTCTGGTTTCTATTGCGATTCCTTTTTTGTTTCGGTCTGTCAAAACGGGTTAAACTTTCTTGTCCAACAACATTTTCAAAGTCAATTTTAACTTCCTCTACACTATCCGATTCGTATTCTTCTAACGACGGAGAATTCTCATTTCCTTTATTCAAGGCAATAATTTCTTGCACTTGATCTAAACTTAACTTAAACCATTTAAAGCTATTGTCTTTGTACTTGTACCAAAGTAAGTTTTTAAAAATATCCATTTTAACAAAAACCGCAACTCCATTTTCTGTTTTTAAAACCATGTCTTGCTTCGGAAATTCTTTCAAAGCATCTAAATATGTGTCTAATTCAAAATTCAAACAACACTTTAATTTTCCGCATTGCCCTGCTAACTTCAATGGATTTAAAGACAGTTGCTGGTAACGCGCAGCAGCGGTACTTACTTTCCTAAAATCTGTCAACCATGTAGAACAACATAATTCTCTTCCGCAAGAACCAACACCTCCTAAGCGCGCTGCTTCTTGACGCAGCCCAACTTGTTTCATTTCTATACGAACAGAAAATGCACTTGCAAAATCTCTAATTAATTGACGAAAATCTACCCGTTCATCAGCTGTATAATAAAATGTTGCTTTGTTTCCATCTCCTTGATATTCTACGTCAGACAGTTTCATTTTCAAACCTAACCTCCCTAAAATTTCTCTTCCTCTTCGCTGAGTTTCAGATTCTTTTTCTCTTGCAGATTGCCACACATCAATATCTCTTTGTGAAGCTTTTCTATATATTTTCTTAATATCTTCACTATCAAGCGAAACTTTTTTCTTTTTTAATTGCACTTTAACCAGTTCTCCTCCCAAAGTAATTGTACCTATATCGTGTCCTGGTGACCCCTCAACAGCTACAACATCTCCCATAGAAAGTGTTAAGTTTTCTGTATTTTTAAAAAAGAGTTTTCTTCCATTTTTAAATCGTATTTCATAAATATTGAACGGTGCTTGTCCGTTTGGTAATGTCATATTAGACAACCAGTCAAAAACGGATAATTTACTTCCGCTCCCACAAGTGTCTGTTCCACAATTTCCGTTGCTTTTACAACCTTTTGGCACGCCACCACTATCCGTAGAGCAATTATTACAGCTCATAAAAGTATATATGTTTGAAGAAGTTTTTCTTTTTTAAAATAATGAAACTTCTTTTTGGGTTCTTAATTTGTTTCTAAATCAATCAATTGTTGATTAATTCGTAAATATACGTAATCTGTCGGAATGTAAAATGGTTTTTTTAGCTACTTAAAAAGCTTCTGTCTTTTATGTTTTTAGCTATTTGAGAAACTATCTCTGTTTTACCTCAATAATCTTAACCGGACAAGCTTTTTTTGCTTCATTTGAGTTGTCAAAAATAGATTCATCAAAAGATTTTAACGTAAAAAATCCTTTCTTTTCTATAGAATGTAGTAAAACTGTTTTTCCGTCTTTTTTTGACATTTGAAATTGTGCTGGAGCAACCTCTACACAATAATTACAGCCAATACATTTGTTTCTTTGAAGCGTGATGACAACCATTTTTATTGAGCAAATTCAGTTTTTACAATTTTATATAACTTATCTGATCTTCTGATTTTAAAATCTAATTTCATGGTAACTTCATCTCCTTTTGTTGCTTTTTCTGCTGGAGCATCGTTTACAAACATTTGTTTTAATTCCATTTCTTTAGCTCCAGTTGTTGGTCCTGTTATTAAAATAGTATCACCAATAGCAACATTATAAGCATCTATTTTAAATTGACCAATTTGAGCTTTATCAAAATAATGTTCTCCTTTTCCTAAATATACTTTTTTCTGTGTTGCATGAGAACCAGATTCTTTACTCCATTCTCCAAGTTTTTGACCTAAATAATAGCCGTTCCAAAAACCACGGTTGTACACTTTTTCTAGTTCTTGCATCCAAGAAATTACTTTTTCTTTATCATACGTTCCATTTACCAAACTATCAATCGCATCTCTGTAACATTTAATAACTTTTGCAACATATTCTGGCGCTCTTCCTCTTCCTTCAATCTTTAAAACTTTGATTCCTGCATCTGCAACTTGATCTAAAAAATCAATCGTGCATAAATCTTTTGGAGACATAATATATTCATTGTCTAGCTCCATTTCAAAACCAGTTTCTTGATCAATTACCGTGTATTTTTTTCTGCAATTTTGTTTACAAGCACCTCGATTTGCTGAAGAATTATGCGAATGCAAACTCATATAACATTTTCCAGAAACTGCCATACATAAAGCGCCGTGACCAAAAATTTCTATCTCAATCAATCTTCCAGACGGGCCTTTTATTTGATCTTTTTCTATGTCTTCTGTAATTTTTTTAACTTGACGTAAACTCAATTCTCGACTCAACACAATCGTATCTGCGAATAAGCTGTAAAACTTAACCGTTTCTATATTTGTAATGTTGATTTGTGTAGAAATATGAACCTCCATTTGATGCTCTCTTGCAATAGAAATCACAGCTTGATCCATTGCAATTACCGCTGTAATATTTGCTTCTTTGGCTCTTTTTATTAATGTTTTTACGATGGATAAATCGTGATCGTAAATAATCGTATTCAGCGTTAAATACGTTCTCACATTTTTTTCTGAACAACGTTTCGATATTTCTTCTAAATCATCCAACGTAAAATTGATAGAAGCTCTAGCTCGCATATTTAATTGTTCAACTCCAAAATAAATAGAATCACAACCATTATCTAAAGCCGCTTGTAAACTTTCAAAGTTTCCGGCTGGTGCCATTAATTCGATTTTCTGCATGACTTTATTTTTTGAATTTCAGAACTTCTGAGCGTCCTTTTTTAAATATTTTATTGCTGTTTCCCTTACCTTTTCTTAATTCTTTTTGAACCTCAAAAGGCAACGCTGCAACATCTTTACATTCATCAGAGCAACATGTGTTCATTTTTTCTTGGCAAGATTTACATTGAATAAACAATAAATGACACGCTTCATTTTCGCAATTTACATGCTCATCACAAGGTTCTCCACATTGATGACAATTAGCAACTACATCGTCAGAAATTTTTTCGGAACGTCTGTGATCAAACACAAAATTTTTTCCTAAAAACTTGTTTTCAATTCCTTCTGATTTTACTTGACGTGTGTATTCTATAATTCCGCCTTCTAACTGAAAAACATTTTTAAATCCTTTGTGTTTATAATATGCTGATGCTTTTTCGCAACGGATTCCACCAGTACAATACATCAATAAGTTTTTGTCTTCTTTATTGTCTTTTAAATCTTCTTCAATAATGTCTAACGAATCTCTAAACGTATCTACATCTGGAGTTACAGCGCCATCAAAATGACCAATTTCACTTTCATAATGGTTTCTCATATCAACACAAACCGTGTTTGGATTTGCTAACATTTCGTTGAACTCTTTAGCGTTTAAGTGAATTCCTTTATCAGTAACATCAAAAGTTTTATCATTTAAACCATCAGCAACAATTTTGTTTCTAACTTTTACTTTCAGTTTTAAAAACGATTTATTGTCTTGCTCAACAGCAACATTTAATCGAATATCTTTTAAAAACGAAATGGCGTCTAATTGCTCTTTCAATGCTAACATTCTATCTGAAGGAACAGATAATTGTGCGTTAATTCCTTCGTAAGAAACGTAAATGCGCCCTAAAACATCAAGCGCATTCCATTCAAGGAATAATTTATCTCTAAAGGTTTGTGGGTCTTCTATCTTGTAATATTGATAGAATGAAATGGTTAAACGATCCTTTCCGGCTTCGTCAATTAATACAGCGCGTTCTTTTGCGCTTAACTTGTTGTACAGTTGCATGCTATACTTTTTTAGTTAGACAAAATAAATTGATTCTTTCGAATCTTTTAATACGATGCAAAGTTACTGTTTTTTTATATTAAATCCGCCATTGCGAGGAACGAAGCAACCTTATAATTTAGAAGTAAAGTTTAAACAGATTACCTCGTCATTCTTCCTCGTAATAATGAAAGTCTAAAGCGTTTAATACTTAACAATTCTATTTTTCTTGTAACTTTTTAAACAACGCCACAACTTATTAACTTTTAAAAATACAAGTAATTGGTTTTTTCATAATCTTTGCAGTATTAAAAATGATCTAAAATGAGAGTTGCAATTGTTGGCGCTACCGGAATGGTAGGAAACGTAATGCTAAAAGTATTGGCAGAAAGAAATTTTCCAATCACAGAATTGATTACTGTTGCTTCAGAAAAATCTGTTGGAAAATTAATCTCTTATAAAGGAAGTGATTATACCGTTGTAAACTTGGCGACTGCAGTTAAAATGAAGCCAGATATTGCATTGTTTTCTGCTGGTGGTGAAACTTCGCTAGAATGGGCTCCAAAATTCGCTAAAGTTGGAACAACTGTTATTGATAATTCTTCTGCTTGGAGAATGGACCCAACAAAGAAATTGGTTGTTCCAGAAATTAATGGCGATGTTTTAACTAAAGATGATACAATTATTGCCAATCCAAATTGTTCTACAATTCAATTAGTGATGGCGTTGGCGCCTTTGCATAAAAAATATACAATGAAACGTGTGGTAATTTCTACGTATCAATCTGTTTCTGGAACTGGCGTAAAAGCGGTTCAACAATTAGATAATGAAGAAGCAGGAATTGATGGCGAAATGGCATATCCGCATAAAATTGGAAGAAATGCGTTGCCTCATTGTGATGTTTTTTTAGAAAATGGGTACACTAAAGAAGAAATGAAATTGGTTAAAGAGCCAAAGAAAATTTTACGTGACGATTCTTTCTCTGTAACGGCAACTGCGGTTAGAATTCCAACTGCTGGCGGACATTCAGAAGCTGTAAATGTTCAGTTTGAAAAGGATTTTGATCTTACAGAAGTTCGTGAAATTTTAAAAAACACAAACGGAATTATTGTTCAAGATGATTTGGCAAACAACATCTATCCAATGCCAATTACAGCACATGATAAAGACGAAGTTTTTGTAGGAAGAATTCGTAGAGATGAATCGCAAGAAAAAACGTTGAACTTATGGATTGTTGCAGATAATTTGAGAAAAGGTGCTGCTACAAATACCATTCAAATTGCAGAATATTTAGTAGCTAATAATTTAGTATAAGCTTCAGTTACTTTTTAAGAATTTGTCACCTTGAGCGTAGTCGAAAGGTTTTCAAAAGTTCTCGACTGCGCTCGAACAGACAAAAAAATCCCGAGCTACAACTCGGGGTTTTTTATTTCGTTACTTTTAAAACGTCTGCTATAATTTGCTCTAATTGTGCTTTTGGTAATGCTCCGTTTGCCATTTGCGATTCGCCTTCTATTGGGCAAAATAACATCGACGGAATACTTCTGATTCCAAATGCTGCAGACAACTCTTGTTCAGCTTCTGTATCAACTTTATAAATATTGATTTTATCTCCGTATTCTTCACTTAATTGTTCTAAAATTGATGAAATCATTTTATAAAGTCTCTTAAAATTTATTAACAAAATTTACGATTAATAAACCAATACGTTTTTAATTGCTTGTTTTTTAATATCTTAACGATTCAATTTTATTATTAACTAATTCTTTTTTAATTATGAAAACAGTAAACACAATTGCGAGATACCTTTTAGGTGTCGCAATGTTGGTCTTCGGAGCCAACAAATTTTTACAATTTATGCCAAACCCTGAGCTATCTGAGGCAGCTGGATCTTTTATGGGTGCTTTAGCAGGAAGTGGTTATATTTTTCAAATACTTGGTGTGGTATATATTATTGCAGGTATCTGTTTAGTATTAAACAAGGCAGTGGCATTTGCTTTAGTAATGTTAGTGCCAGTGTCTATTAATATTGTAGCTTTTCATTTAAAATTTGCTCCAGAAGGAATTCTTTTTGCGGCAATTGTTGCCATATTAAACCTACTCTTAATTTATGCAAATTGGGATCGTTTAAAATCTTTGTTTGATTAAGTCGCTATCAAAACTTATTAAACCCTCTTGTATTATACTGCAAGAGGGTTTTTTGTTTTCAGAAAACCCTCTTTTAAAACATGTTTTTACTTTGTCACCCCTAACACTTCTTCAATAATTTTTTCCATCTGTACTTTCGGTAATGCACCGTTTGCCATTTGAGGCTGTTCTCCAGTTTTACAAAATAACATAGAAGGGATGCTACGTATTCCAAATGCAGCAGACAATTCTTGTTCTGCTTCTGTATCAACTTTATAAATGTTGATTTTATTACCATATTCTTCACTTAATTGTTCTAAAATAGGAGCAATCATTTTACAAGGCCCGCACCAATCTGCGTAAAAATCTATAATTGCTGGAACGTTTCCTTCAAATTTCCACTCTTTATTTTTTTCAAAATTAAAGACCTTTTCTAAAAAGGTTTCTTTTGTTAAATTTTCTGTCATCTCTTTTTACTTATCTATTCTTTGACGTTAAAATTACGCCATTCTTACAGCTGTTTTTGTAACCTTAGTTACAATATCTCTTTTATCAATATATTGAGGTTATTAAAAGATATCTCGGTTCCTTTTTTCTTTCCTAAAAACAATTTTCCTATCGGAGAATAGATTGAAATGGCAAAATAATTAATGTTTTCAATAGTAATTTTTCCTGCGCTAATACTCAAAAAATAATTCGCTTGATTTGAAATTACCACGCTTCCCAGATGAGCAATTTTTGTCTTTTTTCTGACATCTATTTTAGCCAACGTTTCTTTCATCTGTATAACCGCCTGCAATTGTTGTCCTGCTTTTTCTATTTCTAATTGTAACATTGCTCGACCGGTTTCGTGTTTATCTCCTGCAGAGCTTTTAGTTTCTGATGCTAATGCTTTTTGATTTGAAGAAATAATAGATTCAATCGTTTGTAAACGTTTGTTTACGAAACTTTGGCATAAGTTATATAATTCTTGTTTTTGTATCATTCGCTTTGTTGATGCTGCAATTTACAAAAGAAATAATTCATTCTTTTGTAAATTAAATTGTAAGTTTGAAAAATGCACACACAAGCAACAAAACAACTTTCTGAAATGCCTTGGGTATTAATTCCTGGCTTGTAACTTTTTTTATTTCTAAACGCTGATTCTTTTGAATCACAAATTTCATCAATCGGAATTTTTTCGATTTCACGTAACTTTATAAAAATACTATTATGAGCAATATAATTGTTTTAGGCGCAGGAATGGTTGGTAGCACAATGGCTATCGACATGACAAAAAACCATTCAGTAACATTAACAGATTTTAATAAACCCACACTAGATAACGCTGTACAAAGGTGTGTTGATTTAACAATACAAAAATTGGATGTTACTAATAAAGAACATTTACAAAAAACCATTCAACCTTTTGATTTAGTGATTTGTGCAGTTCCTGGTTTTTTAGGATTTGAAACATTAAGGTCGATTATCGAAGCAGAAAAAAATGTGGTTGATATTTCATTTTTCCCAGAAAACTCTTTGGAGCTAAATGAATTGGCAAAGAAAAAAAACGTCACTGCAATTGTAGATTGCGGAGTTGCTCCCGGAATGAGCAATATTATTTTAGGATATTATAATGAAAAATTAAAACTAACCGATTTTGATTGTTTAGTTGGTGGTTTGCCTAAAATCAAAAAATGGCCTTTTAATTATAAAGCCCCTTTTTCTCCGGTAGATGTGATTGAAGAATATACCAGACCTGCTAGATATGTAGAAAATGGTGTAATGGTTGTAAAAGAACCTCTGACCGATTGTGAATATATCGATTTTGAAGGTGTTGGAACTTTAGAGTCATTTAATTCTGACGGATTGCGTTCTATTATTTTTACGATGCCACATATTAAAAATATGAAAGAAAAAACTTTACGATACCCTAAACATGTAGAGTATATTCAGGTATTGAAAGAGAGTGGGTTTTTTAGTGAAAAAAAAATCAATATCAATGGAGTTGAAATTTCCCCTTTAGACTTTTCATCAAAAATTTTGTTTAACGAATGGAAGTTAGGACCTACAGAAAAAGAGTTAACCGTGATGCGAATTTCTTTAAAAGGAATAGATATAGATGGTAAAGAAAATTCAATTGTGTATCACTTACATGATGAATATTGTGAAGAAACCAATACTTCTTCTATGGCTAGAACAACTGGATATACTGCAACTGCGGCAGCCAATTTGTTTTTAGAAGGATTGTTTAAAGAAAAAGGTGTGTTTCCGCCAGAGCTGGTTGGAAAACATGAAGTGTGTTTCAATTACTTTATAACGTATTTACAAGAAAGAAATATTATTTACAAAAAAGAGGTTTTATAAAAATTTTCTTTGAGCATGGTTTTGCTTTTGATAAAAGGTAAAACCTTACTCATATAATTGCTTCTCAAAACACAAACTGTACACAACATTTTTATATTGTCCGTAATTTATCTGCATTTGTTTGTAGTTGTTTTTACGATATAATTTTATTGCCTCAACTTGTCTTTTTCCTGTTTCTAAAACACACTTTTTATACCCTAATTCTTTCGCCCAATTTTCAAGTTCTAAAACTACTTTAGACGCAATTCCAACGCCTCTTTCCGTAATGTCTACAAACATTCTTTTTACTTCTACAGTTTCTGAGTCAAAATATTTTATGGCGCCACAGGCAACAGGTTTTTTGTTTTTATAAATTACAACAACATGTTTGAGTAGATCAATACTATTAAATTGGTTATAAAAATCATGATCGTCTCCATCAACAATTTTTAAATAGACATCTAATTCTTTAACTAAATTGATAAAGTCATTGTTTTTGGAGTTTGTTCTAACTAATGTTATCATCAAAAATCAAATTTAAGCTGTACGTCCAAAACTGTAGATTTTTTCTTTGTATTAATATTTAAATTCGTTACAGAAATACCTAATAAGCGTACGGAGTTTTTCATTCTTTCTTGATATAACAGCTCCTTTACAGTGTCTAAAAGAATTGACTTGTCTTTTATAAAAAAAGGCAGTGTTTTACTTCTTGTTTGTTGTGTAAAATCGCTATATTTTATTTTTAAAGTTACTGTTTTTCCTGCTAATTTAGATTTTTTTAATCGCTTTTCAAGTTCATTTGCTATTTTTTCTAACCGCTGCATCATAAATATTTCTGAGGTTAAGTTTGTTCGAAACGTGTGTTCTGCTGCTACTGATTTTGCAATTCGATTTGGATTTACTTTTCCGTTGTGAACACCTCTCACAATATGATAATAATGACTGCCAGATTTCCCGAAATGTTCTGTTAAAAATGCAACAGATTTTTCTTTTAAATCTTTTCCTGTAAAAATTCCTGCGTTATACATTTTAGCCGTGGTTACTTTTCCAACACCATAAAACTTGTGAATCTGAAGCGCTTCTAAAAATGCAATTGCCTCATCTGGCGGAATTGTTTTTTGTCCATTTGGCTTGTTAATATCTGAAGCTATTTTTGCAAGAAATTTATTATACGATATTCCTGCGGAAGCGCGTAATTCTACTTCGTCCCAAATACGTTGTCTAATTTCTTGAGCGATTAAACTTGCAGATGGATTTCCTTTTTTATTTTCGGTAACATCTAAATAGGCTTCATCCAAAGAAAGCGGCTCCACCAACTCTGTGTATTCATAAAAAATGGCTCTAATTTTTACTGATATTTCTTTGTATCGAGAAAATCTTGGAGATACAAAGATTAATTCTGGACAATTTTTTTTAGCAATACTGCCAGCCATGGCAGATCGAACACCAAATTTTCTAGCTTCGTAATTTGCCGCAGCAATTACTCCACGCTCTTCGTTTCCGCCAACCGCTAATGGTTTTCCTTTTAAATCAGGATTGTCCAGTTCTTCTACCGATGCATAAAATGCGTCCATATCAATATGAATAATTTTTCTAAAAGGTTTCTGATTTGACATCAATCAAAAATAATAAATCTGAATTCAAAAAAAGCTGTTCAAAAAAAATAATATTCTTTTAAAAAAATACTACTTTTGATTCAAAACCTTTAATTTTGAAAAATTCATTACTCTTATTTACGACTATTTTAGCTCTTTTATTTTCACAGACTTCTTTTTCTCAAAGAGTTTATGGCGTTGTATTAGATGGAGATACAAACAAACCTATTGAAGGCGCTTCTGTTTATTTTGACAATACATCTATTGGTGTTTCAACAGATGAAAATGGAGAATTTAACCTGTATCGGAATAAAAAAATTAAATCTCCTTTAATTATTTCTTTTGTCGGATATCGCACCATGACACATAAAGACTTTTCAGAAGTTAAAAGAAGAACTTTTTACCTTTATGAGTCTAATAGTGTTTTAAATGACGTTATCATCAACACAAATGATGGCTGGTCAAGGAAATTAAAAATGAAAGAATTTTTAAAGCGGTTTTTAGGAGAAACTAAAAACGGAAAAGCTTCTTATATTTTGAATAAAGAGGACATTGTTTTACGTTATAACAAAAGAAGAAAACAACTAACTGCTACTGCAAAAACACCTATTTATATTAAAAATCATAATTTAGGGTATTTAATTCAGGTTGAGTTGAAACATTTCGAAGCAAACTACTCTTATGTCAGTAAAAACAATCAAAGAAAAAGTTTAGATTTTGTTTACTATGCTGGTTATAATTTTTTTAAATCAACCAACGAAAAACTATCTGAAAAAACTATACAAAACCGAAAAGAAACCTATGAAGATTCTGTTCTTCGGTTTATGAGAGCTCTTGCCAGAGAAGAATTATCAAAAAAGAAATATCGGTTATTTTTAGGGAACCAACCTATTAATGAAAAAAATTATATAAAAGTAACTCCACTTGGAGAAGATTATTTTGTAAGTGTTGATTTAAGAAAAAAGCTAAATATCTATAAAAAAGGAAAACAATCTTCTATAGAAAGTTTTGTTGACGAGTTTTATATTGATTCTTTTGGCAATCATTTTCCTTCTGATAAGGTTCGTTTTGGTGGAGATTTTGGAGTCAAGAGAATGGGCGACACACTTCCTTTAGATTATTTAGATATTGACGCAAAAGAAAAAGAGGCAAACTAATTAATTCAGATAATGTGTTTTGTTTGTCTTTAAAAAATCTATACAAATTTGAATGGTTTTTTTTAATTCTTCGGATAAAAATTCTTTTTCCCAAGGATGTGAAGTGTTAAAAACATGATTTGCATTTTCAATTATTTCTAATTGACTTTTAGAGTTCCAAGAATGCAGATTTTTAGCTTCTTCTATAAAAACAGATGTATCGTTATTTCCGTGAATTATTAAATATGGAATTTTTAAATTAGCAACTGATCGCTTTATTGTCAATCGGTTTTTGTTTTGTTTAAAGTCTTCATAAAACTGATAAAAATGTGGCATTTGTTGTTTTGTTCTTCCGTTTACAACATATTTTACACCGTCTTTTTTCCATTGTTCCAAGTCGCCAGAAGTTGCTGTTCTTTTGCCAAAATCACAAACTCCCGCCAAAGAAATTACTTTAGAAATTCGAGCATTTTCTTCTGCTTTTATCGTTACAATTCCACCAGCTCTGCTGTGTCCAATTAATGAAATATTATTTAAATCAACTTCATTTTGGAGTTTATCTATATTACAAATCCAATCGATTACTGCTTCTAAATCGTCTAATTCTTTAGTGTAATTATTATTTCCGAACGCTTCCAAATCCGGAAAATCAATGGGTTTTTCAGCCGTTCCACCATTATGAGAAAAATTAAATTTTAAAAAACAAAATCCTGCATTAGCAAAAATCTTTGCCATTAGATTCCAAGCGCCCCAATCTTTAAAACCTTTGTATCCATGACAAAAAATAATTACGGGTTTCTCTTTTAATGTTTGCTTATAAAACAGATCGGCCAAAATTGGTTTGTTGTGTTTTCCTTCAAGAATGTTGTTTTTAGAAATAATCATGATACTAGAATTTGAAAAATAAAAGTAATACTAATATCTAAGTAAGATTAAAATAATTCTGTTTTTGCGTTTCTAAATAATGAGATTGTTACGTCATTACCATTCCTCACAATGACAGTACATGAAATAAAAAAACCTCACAGAAAAACTGTGAGGTCTAATATCTAAAAATCTATTATCTAGCGTCTAATTAAACTACTCCTTGATCTAGCATTGCATCAGCAACTTTTACGAAACCAGCAACATTTGCTCCCTTAACGTAATCTACATAACCATTAGCATCTGTACCATACTCAACACAAGAAGCATGAATATCGTTCATAATTTGGTTTAATTTTCCATCAACCTCTTCTCTTGTCCAGTTGTAACGTAATGAATTTTGACTCATTTCTAAACCAGATGTTGCAACTCCGCCAGCATTAGATGCTTTTCCTGGAGCGAATAAGATTTTCGCTGCGTGGAATGCTTCAATAGCTTCTGGTGTAGAAGGCATGTTTGCTCCTTCTGCAACACAAATACATCCGTTTGCTAATAATATTTTTGCTTCTTCTCCGTTTAACTCGTTTTGAGTTGCACAAGGCAAAGCAACATCACCAGCTACAGACCAAGGTCTTTCTCCTGCGAAGAATTTTGCATTCGGATATTTAGTTACATACTCGTTGATTCTTCCTCTACGAACATTTTTAATTTCCATAACATACGCTAATTTCTCAGCGTCAATTCCGTCAGCATCATAAATATATCCAGAAGAATCTGACATAGTAACTACTTTACCACCCAATTCTGTTGCTTTTTCAGTAGCATATTGCGCAACGTTTCCAGATCCAGAAACAATCACTGTTTTTCCTTCAAAAGAATCTCCTTTGGTATTTAACATGTTTTGTGCAAAATACACATCTCCGTATCCTGTTGCTTCTGGTCTAATTAAAGAACCTCCCCAAGCAGAACCTTTTCCTGTTAAAACACCAACAAACTCGTTGCGTAATTTTTTATATTGACCGAACATAAATCCGATTTCTCTTCCTCCAACACCAATATCTCCAGCAGGAACGTCTGTATTTGCTCCAATATGGCGGAATAATTCTGACATAAATGCTTGACAAAACGCCATTACTTCTCTGTCTGATTTTCCTTTTGGATTGAAATCAGAACCTCCTTTTCCTCCGCCCATTGGTAAAGTAGTTAAAGAGTTTTTAAATACTTGTTCGAATCCTAAGAATTTTAAGATTGATAAGTTTACAGAAGGGTGGAAACGCAATCCTCCTTTGTAGGGCCCAATAGCCGAATTAAACTCAACTCTGTAACCTCTATTAACTTGTGTTTCACCACTATCATCTACCCATGGAACTCTAAATAAAATTGTTCTTTCAGGTTCAACCATTCTCTCTAACAATTTTTTGTCCTGATATTTAGGATTGTTTTCAATAAATGGAATTACAGTTTCTGCTACTTCGTGAACAGCTTGTAAAAATTCTGGCTCATTAGAATTACGTTGTTTAACGTAATCCATAAATGCGTTTATTTTAGATTCCATAGTTTTAAATCTATTTATTTATGTCTTTATTAATTTTAATTTAATGGCGCAAATATAACTAATTTTCAATTCTTTAAATTTAAAATTAGGGTTTATTTTATTGCTTTTGACGTTTTTCTTAATCGATTTCGTAAAGTCGATTTTGACCTTCGTTAACTCTTTAAAAAACCAACGGATTAATTGATATAAAAATCATAAATTTGCAACCTATTTATTCATGGAAAATAAGATGTTAGACAAAGTAAAAGAACTGATTGGCGATGTAACAGCGTTTAAAGCAACTTCTAAAGAAGAGGTTGAAGCTTTTAGAATAAAATACCTAGGAAGCAAAGGCTTGTTAAAAGGTTTATTTGCTGAATTTAAAAATGTAGATGCAGCAATGCGTAAAGATTTTGGAGCGGCGTTAAATAATTTAAAAAAATCTGCTGAAAAAAAAGTTGCTGAATTAAATGAAACGTTAGAGAGTTCTGTTGAACATAAAAGTTTTTATGGTGATTTAACACGTCCTTCTGAGCCAATAGAATTAGGTTCTCGTCATCCAATATCTTTAGTAAAGAATCAAATTATTGATGTTTTTAATAGAATTGGTTTTACCATTTCTGAAGGTCCAGAAATTGAAGATGATTGGCATAATTTTACGGCATTAAATTTGCCTGAGCATCATCCAGCAAGAGATATGCAGGATACTTTTTTTATTGATAAAAATCCCGATACTTTATTAAGAACGCACACTTCTTCTGTACAGGTTCGGTATATGGAAGAAAATCAACCGCCAATTAGAACAATTTCTCCTGGAAGAGTTTTTAGAAATGAAGATATTTCTGCAAGAGCACATTGTATTTTTCATCAAGTTGAGGGTTTATATATTGATACTGATGTTTCTTTTGCTGATTTAAAACAAACGCTTTTATATTTTACTAAAGAGATGTTCGGTAAATCTAAGATTCGTTTACGTCCGTCTTATTTTCCGTTTACCGAGCCAAGTGCAGAAGTAGATATTTATTGGGGGCTAGAAACTGAAACAGATTACAGGATTACCAAAGGAACTGGTTGGTTAGAAATTATGGGTTGCGGAATGGTAGATCCAAATGTCTTAAAAAACGCTAATATTGACCCTACAAAATACTCTGGTTATGCATTCGGAATGGGAATTGAGCGTATAGCAATGTTGCTGTATCAAATCCCAGATATTAGAATGTTTTATGAAAACGATAAACGTTTCTTAGAGCAGTTTAAGTCGGTACTTTAATTATATTATAAAGTAAATGTCTGTTCGAGCGGAGTCGAGAACTACTTCGTTTATTAACCTCTCGACTCCGCTCGAGGTGACATCATCAAAACAAGTATGAAAAAAGACATTCAAATTCCTGAAGTTATTGATGTAGAAATCGTTGTTGTTTATGAATTCAATAATGAATATAAAACGGATGATTGGAATATTTACATCATCAATAATAAAAACATCGATTTAGAACAAGTTTTGATTGTTTCTCAAGGATTTAACGATACAAAAGCTACATCAATATTGCGCAAGAAACTCGATAAATTACCTGCAAATTCTTTTGCTAAGGTTGAGTTTATTCAACCAGAATTATTCAAACTACACAATCGTTTTCATGTTACTTTTTTTGAAGGAAATACTTTGCAAGAAAAAACATTTGTCTTTCAAAAAGACACGGTAAAAGAAGGCGCTTTACGCATGATTCCTGAATTAAAAAAACGTGGAATTTTAGCAGAATAAATTGTCATTGTGAGTTTACGAAGCAATCTCTTGGAGGTTCTAGAATTAACAGATTACTTCGTCCTATCGTCCTCGTAATGACGGTTTCCTTGTCATTCTCGTGAAAGCGGGAATCCAAACTGACCTTATTGCAATTACTTAATCTTCTGAAAATCTACTTATTTAGTGTGGATTCCCTTTTTCAAGGGAATTGTAAAGGTTACCTAATTCGAGGACAAAATTAATAATATTTAATTTTGTTTTTATAAGAAATAACACAGAAGATTTAACGTTAGTTCGGAATTATCTTCAGAAGTATCAATTTTTGATATCTGAATATGAACTAATCAAGAAAAAAGCGCATCCTAAGTATCGATTTGTTCAAGAGTTCCATGATGCGAATGGCACAGATCGTCGAAGCTTTTTAAAATATTACAATCGGTTTAAACAAAGCGGAAAAACAGCTGACTTATTGCCTCAAAACGTGGTCCAAAATGGAAAAGCAGACGCCCTTTACCGTTTATAGAACAAAAAGTAATTTCTCTTCGTGAAAAAGGGAATAATAAATATGAAATAAGTTGTATTTTAAGACCCAAATTAAAGAAA